>Ga0228710_1008095_pt1 | contig 15220 bp, 6 predicted proteins | sample MedpolnodulmetaG_FD_177995 | JGI IMG/M metagenome (GOLD analysis project Ga0228710, IMG submission 177995) | Root nodule microbial communities from Medicago polymorpha collected in Santa Monica, California, United States - pink nodules | ecosystem: Host-associated > Plants > Roots > Nodule...
ATATTGCCATCAAATTAGTCCCTGAATTATTTCTCTATCTATCAAATAGATCCCTACGTTATATAAAAAACCATCAAATAAGTCCCTGAATTGTTTAATCAGATATCAAATTGATCCTTGAAAACAATTGTCTCAAAAATGCAACAAACACAAACAAAGAACAAGGCGGACATCAACATTCACAGAAACAAAATAAACAACATGATCAAAACAAAAAAACGGACAAAAACAGGGTGAATACGAACACAAAAACTTGATAAACAACAGGAAAGGTGTTACCTTTAATCACAGCCAAACACACAAACTTCAAAAACGTCAGAATCGCCGGAGATGGTGGTGATTTTGGAGGGGTGAAAATGGAGGAAGTTTTAGCGGGAAGAAGAAGGGTCAAGGACGTTTTTGATGTTCTGAAATGTGAAGAAGGATGTATGGGTAATGCAGGGGCAAAATGGGAAAAGCAGAAAAAATAAACTGAAAAGTGAAAACTCAACTTTTTCCAATTCAATCAAATTAGTCCCTGAACACGTGGCTTCCTTCTTGCCACGTGTACAAGACAACACAACATGCAGGGCGGAGGGACCTTTTTGATGGACGTCTGACAAATTCAAGGACTAAATTGATATTTCGCATAATTGAGGGACGGAGTTGGCCGACGCGTGAAAATTCAAGGACGAATTTGATGGTTCACTCTTTTCAACATGTTATTTATTGTTGATTGAAGGAAAATATATATAATAAATAAGGGTATGCACATAAAGAAATAATTAATGTAGTTGGAATAACAAAGGATCTTATAAAAAGGGATTAAATTTTTTTCCAAAAGGGTCTTATAATTAGGGACGGATGTAGTATTTATTAAAGGAGAATGTTAATCAGTGCCCCCGGAGCATTGGTTAAGGAATCTACAAATAGAAATTTTATCTTGGAAATATAATAGGTTACTTTTGATAAAGTTTTGATTACACAACTTTTTTATGAAAATTTACTTGTTTTAGATTCTTAACCATTGCCCTTAGAATACCGGTTAACATTCTCCTTTATTAAATAGATCTTATAGATGGTTTGAATAATGTTTTCTTTGAACAAGATGCTAACATTTTTTTGGTTTCATTGTGAGACTGTATTGCTTTGTTGCAAAATTTATGTCCAAACTCGTTAGTAGGAGTCAAACTTACATAGTGGTTTGTGAGTTATCACCTAAGAGGTTACATATATGGTTTATATGTTAAGTGTTGAGTTGTTGGATTGTATTGATTATATGTTATTATAATAGAAGAATGTTAATCAGTGTCCCAAAAATATTGGTTAAACATAAAAAAACAAGCAAACTTTCGTAAAAAAATAATATATAAAGCTGTTAAATAGGTTGATCAATCCAGTGTTATTGGATTGCACATCACTTAATTTAGTCCATCGTCATGGATTCTCTAGACAAATAGACAAGTCTTGCCTATTTTGTTTTTCCTTTTTGGTTGAATCGTTCATTTCATTTTTTTATGTCACTTTGATAAATTTGATGTAACTGTTTTTTTTATATTAATCTGGAACATTTTTTTGTCAAGGACTTTCAATTGAACTTGAACTTCATTCTTTAAGTTAAATTAATAATTTATAAACTTTAACATTTTAATATTTATTTTTTTAGAAAAACTTTTTCTAATTATATTTCTATTTATAATTTTTAAACTAGATGTAAAAAAAAATTTAAAAAAAAGAGATGATACTAAGATATTGACAATGAACTCCATCGGAGAAGTTTAATGAACTCTGACCCCTCTTTTTGTATAAGGTAAATGAACTGAGCCAAAAAGATCCAAAAAAAAAAAAATAGGGGAAAAAAGTTCCGATTGTTTTTTAGCTTCTCTTTTATAATTCAATCCATAAAACTTTGTCAGGTAACTTCTATTAAAAAAAGAAAAATTGGACTTTGGTGGATAAGATTTTCTATTCTTCCTAATACTAACTGATTCCTATGTAGATATAGATAACCATTTTTTTTCTTTTGACAAAAGATATAGATAAACATGATATGATGGTATTATTTTTGCTTGTATTATACTGGAGTGTTACCCTGACCGTTGGATTGTGGCAGGAATCATGATCATGTACGAATTGGACGGTTGGGGAAGTGCATGGTAGCGTAACGAGAGCTCTCGGACAGTGAGGTTGGTACAAGAGAAAAGGACACACTCCAAACTCTATAGTACATTTTTATAGTCCGTCATATCCCTTTGATTTTAATTTTAGATGGTCAAAAGTAATTCAAGAAAGCATAAAATTGATTTATCATGTTTGAATGTTTAAAAAAAGAATTGATTTTATTTGTAGAATCGAGTAAAACCGCAGCTATGATTGGTAGTTTTCTTCTTTTACATTTGATTTTAGTTTTAAATTAATCGTCTAATACATTATTACATAAATACATCCGTACATAAATCATTTTTCACTTAACTCACTTTTATCTATAATGAAATTTACATAATCAATCAACCTCAACGGATAATCAAACATATTGTGTATCTTTGGCTTTGTGATGATTAGATTTGATTTTGTAAAATTGATTCTAATTAGTCACTTTTTTTATAATTTTTAAACTAGATGTAAATTTTTATTAATTCTCTTATCAACATTCTCTATAACATACACTTTTTTATTGTCTTAAATCAAAGCAGATGTCACACTTAAAAAATATGTTACACTCAAAGTGGTGAGTCGTACATTGATTTCTTTCGATAAGAGAATAAATATTGAAAAGAGAATGTTTCTAACATTTTCAATTCTATGAAATTATTATGCTCCTTAAAGTTTAAAAGTATTTTTTTTATTAAAACTAGCATCAACGCGCCAGTCTTTCCGTTTTTTCTATTATACTTATTTTGTTGCAGTTGTTTATAGTTTTTTTTGGAATATATCACGATTAAATAAATATTTATATTATTTCTATTGCAGGGAAATTGTTCATATTATAAGATTATACTTATTTTGTTGTAGTTGTTTATAGTTTTTTTGGAATATATCACGATTAAATAAATATTTATATTATTTCTATTGCAGGGAAATTGTTCGTAATATAAGATTTAAATGATTTTTTAATAATTTCAAAATGAATGTCATTTAAGGTTATTACACACATATTAAGAAATGCATTAATTAAAAGAAAAAGAGATGTTATTTTACCAAATTGTCCTAGTCAACTATTGGCATGTTTTTCATTAAAGAAAAAATAATATTTTGAAATTAGTGTATATAGTATTAATTGAAGGGTAGAATTGAAAAGAAAAAGTTATTATTGCACTGGAAACTGAAAGTGACATTCATTTTGAATTTTTTCTTTTGGCTAAAACGACACTCATTTTGAAACGTAGGGAGTATTACACAAAAGATAAATTGTAATTAGAATAATTTAAATGAATGGTATAGTTGAGGGAGTGTAGTGATTTGTTGAACTTTGTTATTTTGCAGGATGTTGTTATCGACATGTGGAGGTGGAATCAGCATTCTTCAAAAAATTACTTTGTCAGCACTGCTTACGATCTTCTTCAACAATCAGCAACTCAACATGACATTGTAGTTGACAACTTGTAGTATGGCATAAAGATGCTCCTTTAAAAATCAATCTTTTGTGTGACGCCTTCTTCTCAACTTTCTTCCAACAAAGGATAATTTGTTCAGGAGAGGGGTGATCCCAACTACTTCTCAATCTTGTGTTGGAGGGTGCGGTAATCTAGAAGACGCGGCTCATCTTTTTCTTCACTGTGACTTTTTCAGTCAAATTTGGATTGTTATCTCCGATTGATTGGGCTTATTTATGGTTACTCTGTTTCATATTTCAGATCATTTAAATCTTTTTGGGTCCTTCTGAGATTTTTTTAATTGCAACTCCGCAAGCGTACCATTATTTGCTTGATTTGGCTTTCTATAGCTTAGGTGTTATGGAAAGAAAAAAATGCAAGAATCTTAAAGAGTACAAATGAATACATTCACTATTTGCTTGACAACATAAAAGCGCAAACTTTTGGATGGTTGGAAGCGAAACACAATAACCTTGTTTTTGACCACCACATGTGGTGGCTAAGTCCTTTTCAATTCTTGTAAGGGTTTTCTTTGTTTTTTCTAGTGTACCGAATTTGTGTATGATGTAACTTTGATTTCTCTTTGCTTCACTCTAGCACTCTTTGTGTAGGGTAAGTAAAAAAAATGATGGTTAATATAATTCCATTTTAGTTTTTAAAAAAAAAAAGACAAATTAGTAAAATATAGAGACTAAAAGTACAATCACAGACTAGTAACAGATTCAAAACCCTAGTTCAATAAATTAAACAGTGTACTATCATTAAAAAAAACAGTGTATTCGGTGACGGATCTAGAGGGTGGAAACCATGGGCTGCATCCCCTCCCTCCCCCCTTTCATGATTTATGTACAAATGCTCTTAAGTGCATGCTTGTTGCTTTGGCTGAGGTTGAAGACAGGGTGCCATTCATATGTGAGCTAAATACAAAAGTTTAGGAGTTGCAGTGGAATAAACATATTGGTTTACGATGGCTATTGATTTTCCATCTTCACTATAAACTGTCATAATTATTGCGAGGCTATGCTTAAATCTCCATTACATATTATTTCATAATAATCATTTATTATAAATTATTAGTAAATGTGTTTTTAGTCTCTATAAAGTTACATACGGTTCTGTTTTAACTAGACCTCTACCCGTACGATGCACGGTTTTTTTGGTTTGTTTCAATTTTTTCTGACAATCCATAAAATCAAAATGAATAAAATAGCATTAATATCAAAATTAGTTCAGTGATCATACCATTAATAAATTATTATGGACAAAATCTGCATCACAGTCACATTTTTTAGGAGAAACGAAGGAAAAGGGGGAAGAAAGGGATGGAAAACGCTGCCTTCTGGGTTGAGATAGAAGGAATAAGGGAAAAAAAGGTCCAGAATCGTTCAATGTTCAATTTTATAAAGAAAAAAAGGGATTAATTGGTTTTTTAAAGAGGGCGTTTGGTATTGGATATGAGGTAGTGGAATCAAAATTGTATCACAAAAAAGACGGGATTAAGTTAATCAGAGACGAGATTAGGGTTAATCAACATTATTTAACATTTATATATATTAAGGTTAAGATTAAGAATCTTTAAATAGTTTATCATATATTTTTAATACATGCATTTTATAAAAAAAATGGATGCTTGTAGTCCCTACCCAAGGATTAAAAACTACTCTTTTTTTTAAAAAAAAAAACTAAGAACAAACATTTTGTTCAGCCCCGTTAAATAGGTTTTTAGATCCATCCCCCGAGTGCATTAAGATTTTACGTTCGGAGTATACATTTGTTAACCTAAATCAATAATTTTTTTTTTTACGAAAACCTTAATCAAGTAATTGTTATAGTGTGTATAAACAAAAAACATATATGTAAAATAATTGCGACAATGTTTCTTAAAAAAAATTGCGACAATGTATGTACATGACCACCGCTACCACATTAGCTTCGTTGTTTTTTTTACACAGGTTAAGAAGCGAAGACTTGGAATCGATCTTTAGCACATTCTTCTGTTTTTAATTATGGAGAGTCACTTCATTAGAAATCCTATGGTACACACAGGATTTACCATGAGCTGCTTCAAATAAATAACATAGCATAAAATAATGAATTAAACCAATATATAATGAAAAAAGTTTAAATGAAGTAAGATAATAAGCGTGATTTTCACAATCTAGGGCGTGCAAGTGCACACTCTCGACTCAAGTAGATCTGCTACTTATTACTACACATCTGTGTTTTATGTTTTGATATTCAAATAAGCAAACGTAATCTATATTTAGATATTCAAATATATATACTTAACTATTTCAAATACGTTTATTTGTCGAAAACAAGTAAAACAAAAAACCAAAAAATTATCACTTGATTGTCGTTATAGGTTATCTCACACAAGTTAAAGAAAAGTATTAAGAGAAAAAAAAAATCATGTATATTAAGTGTTATTTTTTTTGGTTTTTTAAGAAGGTTGCCTACTTAAATCAAACACTTTGTCTAGATCTTTAAAGTGAGTATTTGAAGTGTTTTTTTTAAGGAGGTTGTCTCTTTTAACATTCACTTTTTTATTGTCTTAATTTAAAGTAAATGACCTCGTTAAAAAAAAAATTATCACGTGATTGTCATTAGAGGTTATTCTACTTTGTCACGTCAAGTTCTTCAAGTGAGAGAAAAAAATACTTATTCTTTTTTGACAAAATTACATAATTCGTCATTTAACTTAATTTGATGTAACACTTTCGTTCTTTATTTTTTTTATTTCGTTTTAGTCATTTATGTTATAAAATATCAAAACAGACTAAAACTTAATTTATGTGACCAATACTTAAAGAGAAATTTTATGAGAACAATATTATTTTTAGTCTCTTGAGTATTTCACATGTATTATTAAAGATGGTTGAATTAGTAAATGCGTATAAAATACGAACAATAATTTTTATAAAATTTTGATTTTGATTAAAATTACATGTATAAATATTGTGCACTTTTATACTGTAACAAATTATATAGTTATTTTTTTCAATGACACCAACAATTTAGCAAATATAATATAAATTAAAGAAATGATATGTGTACAACCATTTTATGACAACTTTATCTCTCATACTCACATGATGTTACCATTCGCTCTCTATTGTTTAAATGGTTGTACAAATATCATTATTTTATAAAGGGGTTTGCTATGATACACCCGCTAGTTTTTATTAAGGTGCGTTTTGTCAAAGATATAATTAAAAAGTTGTTAAACACACCTTAAGGTGAATGTTGCTAAAACACACCTTTTAAAAAAACAAGCGGGTGTCTTTTAGCAACTCCTATAAGCATTTGCTAGAATACACCCACTTATTTTTTAGAAGGAGTATTTTAGCAAGGGAATAACTAAAAAGTGGTTAAATGCACCCTAAGGTGTAGCTTGCTAAAACACTCCCACATAAAAATTGTGGGTGTGTTCTAACAAATCCCTTTTATAAATTATTATCTTTTTGGTTGACACCAACAATATGACATTATTGTAGTCAACTTTGTTTAAGGGTTAAATTGAAAGTGAAAAACTCAACTCAAAACAATGTATTCTCTTTATATATATCATAGTTTATATTGTTGGGAAAAAAACATGGGTGGAAAAATAAGTACTCCAAGTTTCAAGGGAGGGCATAAAAAGCATGGGAGGGAAAATAATTATTACATTCCAAAATAAATAAAGTCGGGCTGAACAAAACTTTTTTTTTCTTTTCATTCTATTCGTTTCTCACACGCTATTCTCTCATTTCCTCCACCCCTACCAAAAAAATACATTTTGCTTGAATTATATAATTTGAACCTTGTAAATATATGGTTCGAAAACTATAATTCGAAAACCTTCATAAAATTTCGGCTAATATAATCCAAATTTTTTCGTACCCCCCATTAAGAGGCGAATTGTATCGTATGTACAAACACATTTCAGATTTTATTTTCCGAACCATTGATAAACAATTCAGATCATATAATCTGAACCGTTTCTAACACATAAACAAAACAAATGTTGTTAAAATGAACACCAATTTTTGATAAATTCAGACACCATAATTGTCAAGAACATGCATCGAAACATATCATATTGGAAAAAAAAACTATGGAAACATACAAAATAACATAAATTAAAAACGAAAATTATCCAAATATTACATCAACAAATTCAAACATAAATTTAAAACTTATTTACAAGTTTTATGAAGGTTTTTAATGTTATTGTTTTTGACTCGTATATTTACAAGTTTTGGTAAAACGTGAGAAAAGTTATTTTACTGCCTTCCGTTATAAGAAGGTTCGGATTGTATAATATGAAAAAAAGGTGTTAGGGTTATATATTACAAGCAAAAGGTATTTTAGAGAATAAATAGGGTGCGTGAGAAACACGCAAGGTGAAAATAGTAATAGTCATTTTCTTACAAGTAAACTATTCCAAGATTTTTAAAAACAGGGCTTAGTTTGATGTAGCAGACCTTTGCTTTGGGCCAAAATTGACAGATCTACTTAGGTCTGGGCCAAAATTGGTCTTTAGGCTTCCCAAATTGCTCTCAGCACTCCAAATCTATGTTAATAGACCCAACGGTCGACTGCCGTTTGCTCTCTTAAGTTAATGTCGTTCGCTCTTTTCTTTACGGCAGTTTAGTGTCGTTACGTTATGGTATGAGTTCTAATAATATGAAGTTTGACCGTAAGATAAATAAAACCTGGTTAAATTTTTTCAATTGCAATTGATAAATACCGTATAATTTGCAAAATGAAAAAAAGAAGCAATCTAGATATATATGTAGGGAACTTCTTTTAAAAAAAATTAAAATATTTTTATTTTGTATATACAGGAGATTGAGTATAAACAAATACTATTTTGATATATTTCTAAAATATTTCTATTTCGTATATTTTATTTTGGTTACAGTAGGAGATTTAGTATATATATAAAAAAAAAAGAAAAGTAAAATGTAAGGGATTCGAAAACCCAACCCTGAAAAAGGAAAAAAAACGCGTGGAGTCTGGCGCAGCGAAATTTCATAAATCTTCCAAGTCTTTGTTTGTAGTTAGTTAGAGAAGTGAAAAGTCATAGTCATTCATTCACTCATCTATTTCTCTCAATAGAGTTCTAGTTCTATTTCTTCTTCCTCTTCAGATTAATTGATTAATAATGGTGAAAGCAGCATCGGCGAGCGAGAAGGGTGGTTCGGTGGCACCTTTTTTGAAGAAATGTTACGATATGGTTGAAGATCCTTCTACCGACTCCATCATCTCATGGTCCGCTGATTGCAACAATAGTTTCATCATCTCCAACTCTGATCAATTCTCACTCACTCTTCTCCCCAATTATTTCAAACACAATAATTTCTCAAGCTTCGTCAGACAACTCAATATCTATGTATGTATCGCTTACTTTACTATTCATTCATTCATTTCCCCCAATTACTTACTTACTTAGGGTTTGCATAATCCACTATTTAGTACAGACCTCTGTTGTCAAATAGCAGCTACATCACCGCGTTTGCCAATGCCCATAAGTTGTTTTCAGCTTACTTCCGTAAGCAGGATAGCTTCTAGAATAGTTTATAGCTTATATGAAAACAGTTTCATTCTTTTATTTTTGTTATAGATTAGAAATAGCTTATACATAAACTGTTATATAATAAGTGTTTAAGCTATAAGCGCTTGATTAAGTTGTTTACGCATACTTGACTATAATCCTTTGGTGCTTCTAAAAAAAATGTATTGAATAATATACTTGACCTTTTGATAAACCTTTGCTAGTTGCTACAACTACATGCAACCTTTTCCCACTCAGTTGGAGAACCTACAATAAGTTTTCTTATCTAGGCCTGCATTTTTACCGTTTCGATTTGTTTAAAGTGTCTCTCTTTTAAAGTCAGCAACTGATGACTGTTGAATTTATCAGGGTTTCAGGAAAATTGATGCAGATCACTGGGAATTCGCCAATGAAAACTTCATTAGGGGTCAAAAGCATTTGCTGAAGAATATACGGAGAAGGAAACATCCACATGTTGCTGCAGATCAGCAAAAAGCATTGCCTCCAAAAGACAATTGTGATGAACCATCACAAGAAGCAGTAAATCACGGCCTTTGGATAGAAGTGGAGAATCTAAAATCGGATAGAAAAACCCTCACGCAGGAGTTGGTCAAACATAAGCAGCACCTTGAATCTTCTGAGAGTAAGCTGCTTCTACTGAGTGATCGCCTTGAAGGAATGGAGAAGCATCAACAGCAGATGCTCTCATTCTTGGTCATGGTCGTGCAATGCCCTGGATTCTTGGTTCAGCTGCTTCACCCTAAGGAAAATAACTGGCGTTTCTCTGAAGCTGGGAATATGTGGGACCAAGGTAACCAAGATGACAGACCAGTTTCTTCTGATGGGATGATTATAAAGTATACACCACCTGTTGCTGAAAAACTAAAACCCGTTGTTCCACGATCTCCTGCCTTTAATAAGCAACCAGAACCTGAGGTTTCTACAGATGGGTTAAAAGACCTGTGCATCAGTTCTGAGTTCTTGAAACTGCTTCTTGATGAGAAATTGTGTCCATTAGATAATCATTCTCCATTTCTCGTACCTGATTTACCGGACGACGGTTCGTGGGAACAACTATTTTTAGGCAGTTCTATCCTAAAAAATGTTGAAGATACTGATCGTGAAAACGAGGAGCAAACTGTTAGTGACACGGAGATGGATCACATCATATCTGAAGCTCTAAATGAAACATCTGATTTTGAAGCAATGATTATGGAAATGGAGAACACTCACGCATGAGTTGAAATTATATGCTGATGGGGGGGTATTAGATGGGCTACAGAGTTTTGGAACCTCAAACTGAGAAAATCAATTTCCAGCTTTTATAAACTAGCAAAGTACAGAGGGTAGGAAACAAATTTCCTCGCGGTGAAGTTATAATATTATCAAGTTACAGTTTAACTATTCTTTCTTCCATCTTCCTCCAGCAGTTGTTTGATCCTCATCTGGATTCGGTGTAAGCCTTGCTGCTCTGTCTTTATCATTTGTTTACGTACTAAACAAGTCAGCTAATCATATTGTGGAGATGATTGAGGATCTGTTGATTTTTTTGCTGTTTGCAGATCTACCTAATATCTGAATACTAATCGGGATTTGCTTTTTGGCTTCTTGATATGGTGTCCAGTCCCGTCTTGTCTCATCCGGGAGTTGTATGGTCTGTGACTAGTAGGATGGATCAAATATTTCATATTAAGTTTAAATTGTAAGGAAGAGCGTTGAAGGAGCTTTGTCTTTTGTGCCACGCTAAACAGTTGTACATGGCTTCCTATACTTATAAAGAACAAGTAATTAATAGAAAGCATGGTTTTTTTACCATATTATTTTGCACAAGCCGATGCTTGTCACTATTCTATTATTCTCTTCCCCTCCCTCCAATTAAAATCCTTCTCCCTAGTTATCTCTGTGTTTTGCTCCAACTCTTGTATATGAATTATGATCACTGATATGCTGAAAGAGTTTTTGTTGCTCAATGAAAGGGTCTTATGGCAAAGAGTATTTAAATAAACTAGAACTCTGGTATCATGGTAAAGGAGCATCAGTCTTAGGTATCATGGTATTTAAATAAACTAGTAGTTTTTTTTGCTCAATGAAAGGTTCTCCCAAAAGCAAGAAGAGCTGTTAAATGGGTCTGGTTAGATAAATGGGTCAAACCAACGACCTGAGATACAATTGGATGCAAGTGTAGATAATTTTCACCAACATTGAACATCAATTAAACTCTAGCTTTATTCTTTCAATTAAATCAAATTAATAAATAACTTTAAAGTACATGAAAATTTTAAAAGTTAATTTTTTTTTTTTTTGTGGTCAGAATTTAAAAGTTTTAAAGTAGATACTTAAACATGTTTTTATGAATGAGCTACTTCAACCCAACTCAATTTGTATGAGCTAAATGGGATAGGAAAGACTTGATTTTTTTGGACTAGCATTTTTGAGACCTAACTCATCCAATAGCGTGTGCTAATGGACCGACCTATCATGCCCATTCCATTTTTGACAGTTCTATCCGCAAGATAAGTTTTAGTATACATTTGTTTTTACGGTGGAAATCCACTCAATGTGTGTTTAGTTTTTTGTTTTGTTTTGAATCAACATGTGTTTAGCTTGATGCTATAATTTGTGACTTCTATATTTTTAAGATAAAGTGTTGTTTAAACACGAGAATCCATGCTTCAATGCAAAACCAAACTACTCTTAAGGCACTAGCATTTTCCTTAATCAAATACCCCCCAAAACAACATTTAAAAGCAGCTAGGAAGGTTCTAATTGTGTGTCCTCTCCTGCACTCTGTCCAGTTTATTGGAACAAAATATGTTTAACATTACCCTTTGAGTTTTGATGATAACAGGGTATTAAAAACTGTCAATTGGATATGCTAATATTTGTTCAAGTATGCAGGACCATATACAAAAATTTAGTGTCTCTTTAAAGCATAAGGTTCTGGAAGAACAAATGAGAGCAATGGAATCAACAAGAAGGAAGCTTGAAGCATTCTGAAGAAAAGAGGTTCTGAAGACAAAGTGCTCCTGAAGTGCTGACGTCATCAGAAGCAAGATCACCAGAAGCAGTTTTCATCAGAAGATCATCAGAAGCTTAGAGAATTAAAGGCTTCAAAGGTTGTTCATATGATTTAATCTCGTCTAACATTGCAAAAGACTGAAAGAACAAAGCAACAACTAATTCAAATGGATTTGAAGGCATTAGATGCTTTTTCGTTGGAGAGAGTTGACAAAGGACAATTGTACGAAGTGTACAACCACTATCTCCACTACTCTGTTTTGTGTCTGCAACAGGACAAGAAAAACAGCTATGCCTGCACCAGTGTTCCTCCAAACTTGGAATGAATTTGAAATTGATCCTTCATAGGACAATAACCATATCAGACAAAAGATCATTGGTGATTTTGATCAAGCTTCAAACGACTCTTTTTGATGTGCTGCAATTTCCAACGTATCTTTCACACCTTTATATAAAGGAGTGAAGACCTGCTGTTTGGATATGCAGACACACATATACAAGACTCATACAACAATTTACAGAGTGTCAAACTCTGTTGAAATTGTTCTGCATCAAAAGTTCACTTAGAATTTCTTATCAAAGTTCATATCTTAGAAATTCTAGAGTCATAAGAGTCTGTAACTGATTTGTATTGTGAACACCACGGATTGTATATCAAGTGTTCAACCTCAAACAAATTTCTTTGTAATTATGTTTGAATAGAAGTCTCTTGCTTGTGTGCTTGAGCATAGGAAGTCTCTTGATTTAGTTCAGGAGCATAGGAAATCTCTTGCAGGTGTGCTTGAGTAATTTGAAGTCTCATGCTAGTTGTAGCAGTGAGCAATTGTAATCAAAAATTTTTTCTAGTGAACTCTTCTTGGAAGTGCAAGGGGGACAAGACTACTTCCGGTTTGTGGAAGGAACCTGTATAATTGTTTTGTGTCTTTCTTCTCTCTCTCTGTTTTATCCGCTTCATTTAGATTCTGATTATCACTTTAGAAGCTAAACTCTATCTGCTTCTGATCAGTGACTTCAGTAGGAGAAAACGAAGAAAAAACAAACATAATTCAACCCCCCATTCATGTGTTTTTCTCACCTTCACAGTTGTCACTTGAAGAATAGACTCCATCACAATTTAGTTGTCACTTGAAGCCATCAGAAGGATATAATTCCAATTTCCAAATTAATAGAGCATTGAACGGCAGTACCTGTTTTGTTTTTCCTTTTAAAAAAAATGGTTAATATGTCTTTACCACTTGTAATTTGGGCGAGTTCCAGTTTACCCCTCTGTAATAAAAAAGTTTAGATTCCAATCCTATAATATGAAGATTCTCCACAAAACATCCCTAACCCCATCCAGACGCTGACGTGACACGTAACTGTGTAATTATTTTAATTTTTAAAACCTGACATGTGTGTAGTGGTTTAAAAAATTATTTTTAAAAAGAAAAAAAAATTGAAAATTATTTTTCAAAAATTTGAAAATAAGAAAAAAAAGGAAAAAAAAATCAATTTCTTTTAGCAAAACATTCAAAAATTAGCTTATATTAATTTTTTCAAATATTTTTAAAATTTTAATTTAATTTGGATTATTTTAAAAAAATTTCAAAAGTTTCAAAATATAGTAAGTTTAGGAATTTTTTTGGAAATATATATATATAAAAAGAAAGCAACCCTTTTCAGCTCTTTTGGACTGCTGTTTCTTTTCAAAAACGCCCCCTATTTTCAATACAACATATGTAACAAATAGATAAGAATAAATTCAAATATTAAAAAAATTTCCAGATTTTTTTTATCCTCAATTTTTAAATGTTAAAAAATATTCTCAAATCTGTAACACATCTGGAATAAAATTTTCCTAAATTTTATAATAAATTTGTATCGAGATTTTTAAAAATAAAAATATTTTCTAAATTTTTTTTTGTTGAGAAAATTTAAAAAACTTCTTTTTCGAAAAAAAAATTCTGTTTTAAATTTCAAAAAATATATATTCCAAATTTTCAAAAATAATTTGAATTTTTATTTTAAATATATATTTCAAAATTTTCGAAAATAACTTTAAAAAATTATGGAAAATTAAAAAATTTTGAAATAAATATTTTTTGTAAATTATAAATTTTGGAATTTTCGAAAAATATATATTTCAAAATTTAAAAAAAACTTGGAAAATATTTTTCGTAGTAAAAAAAATCCTGATTTTTTTTTTTAAAAAAAAAGGCACAAATGCCATCTGTACCTTTAAAAAAATGAAAAACAAAATTAATTATACAGTCAGCATGTCACATAATCAGATATACACAGTCAGCATACCACGTCAGCAATTCTGCACAGTCACATGAATCAGAGGCTAAAATCAAAGAATCTTATTTTACCCGATTGGAATCTAAACTTTTATTTTTATAGGTAAACCGGAATTCACTCAAATTACAGAGAGTAAAGACATATTAACAAAAATAAAAAATAAAAAATCCCTCACCAACTCAATGGTGAACAAAAATCCTTATGCCAACATTTTGGCAAATGTAAACCGATTGCAAATTCTCAGATTCAAAACATGCGCTTTTAAGTAAATTTTTTAATTTTATCTCTTGCCATCTTGCAACAATAGCCATTTAACACCTCTTCAAATGGAGGTGGCAAACAGTTGCACCATAATGATCACTCATTCCATGTATCAACTATCAAAGGAGACGATTAAAATGCAAATTGATATCAACCACAAATTTCAAGCCAAAAGTAAAATGGTTCATGAAAATGTGGCAAGAAACTGAAAATTGTTGCCAGTTGCCACCACAAGTAACATCTAATAGACAAGAAGTAGAAAATAATAGTTCTGAAAGAGCATGAAACTATGGATGGAAAGCCTTTGCCAAACCATAAGCAGCCGCAGAGGCAATGGCACCGATGAGAGCAGTTTCCAAAGCACTCCTGATAGGTTTGTTGCCGGTGAAGCATCCCTTGACAAAGCCAAAGATAAGCAAAGCAATCAATGTAACCACTACTGAAACAAGAACAGCCTCTGATGCATTTGGAATGAACATGTAAGGAATGAGAGGAACAATTCCACCCAATACGTAAGCAATAGCAATTGTCATTGCACTATACAATGCTC
>Ga0228710_1008100_pt1 | contig 15215 bp, 9 predicted proteins | sample MedpolnodulmetaG_FD_177995 | JGI IMG/M metagenome (GOLD analysis project Ga0228710, IMG submission 177995) | Root nodule microbial communities from Medicago polymorpha collected in Santa Monica, California, United States - pink nodules | ecosystem: Host-associated > Plants > Roots > Nodule...
AAAAAAAGCTCGTGATGTTTGCCCCTTCTCACCGCAATTACAAAGCACATTAATGTTATCATATCATGAACTAATTAATAATTTAAAAAGCATCACAATCATGGTAGCGAAAAATAACTAGCTAGCCTTACCGGTATAAACTTTGATTTAGCGAAAAATAACATGCTTTAAAATCACCCTAGAGTTCCTTTGACAAAAAATATACTAGAACTTTTACCCGTGCTACGGCACGGGTCACGAAAAATGGAGAAGCTAATATATTGCAATATGATCCATTACATAGATAAGAAAACAATTCAACATAAACTATATATCTTTTAGTAAACTATATTTTAGCCATTAAAAGAAACTAAACCCCAACAATTACATATTTGAACAATTGGCTTTATTTGCAAAAGAAAATCAAAAACAAAAGTGTAAGAATGTATATAAATTGTAAGCAACATTGTCACTGCGACTGTAAGCTACTGCAAGCAATCTGCAAGTCTTCTAACTGCAGCCACCATTGAAATAAACCTCCTTAAGAGATCTACTAATGAGTATTGTTGTAACTACCTATCAGAAAATAAGGATTGCTCCTGCAATGAATTAGGAGTAAAAATGAGAGGGGGAGATGGAACAGTAAAGAAGTGGAATCCAAATTAAATCATGTTCAATATTTTCTAGTCTTTGTATTATTACTATTTGAAAGATACCGGAAGTAATCAAAAAACAATTAGAATTTCTTCATAACAACAAAAATACATGGGAAAGATGTGTAAATTAGAATAATTGGTAAAAGAAACAATTAGAATGTTCTTCTTAACAATAAAAAGATTTATGTTAAAGAGAATATTGTTAAAACAGAAACTGCAAAACTTAAAACAATGTGGAACTAAACTTTTTTTCTATATGAAGCTCTCAATTTCAATTGGAAGTATTCTAAAAATAAAGCTTCAAACTATTTGATCATATTTAATATAAAGAATAAATTTGATAATTTAGACACTAACCTCAAACTTGATGTTGCTCAAACTGAATGAAAGTTCATCTTGCTTAACATGTGGCTATCCTCGTTAGAGCCGTGTCACTTTCTATTTTAATTAGAGCCATATGTGGCTGTCCTTGTTGCACTTTCTGCTCTAACTAAAAGAAAGTTCATCTTGCATAAACATTGCTCTCATTGGAACCTAGCAGCACCTTCTGATCTCTTGTGATTTGGCAGCAACAAAATATGATGACAAATTGGAAACAGAAAATGCAATGAGTTAAAACTGGTCCTGTGAGATAAATAATAAAGACTTACATTGTATCACAACAATTAGAGCACACAAATCTGTTTCCTGTTTAGTATATGATCTTTTTACCCAGTCTTTAAAAGAACCTTACTGTTAATAAAAATGTACATATCCATTGTTCTCTTAGCAAATTCACAATTCTGAAATACATTAGATGCTTATCTTGCTTTAAAAGTTCAAAACAGAACATAAACATTGAAAAAAGCATTCATTTAGATGAAATTAAGAAAAATTAGGCAACAGAATTCAATGCAAACAACCAACATTACAAACATAAATTAAAAACCCGTATTTCGTACTAAAGCACTTGCAGACCGAAGCAAATAGTAGAATAAAAGTCGCTTCTCCTACAACTGGATCAAGTGGAGACAGATCAAAAACCAAGAAAAGGATAACACATATATGTTGCCGCTACATTAATCTAAGACCCAAAAACTATGTTGTATTGCCCTGCAGTTCATAGACCAAAAATGCCTAGGAAAACATAACAGATTTCGAAAATAACAACTCTGAATTATGCACAAAATTACCTTGTCATGCAGTTGAAAGGATCCCATTTCCATGGATAATACATGCACAAATTTGAAGCAACTCTTCCAAGAAATCACCGCCATGCTAACACTTGACATTCTCTACAACCTACTCAGCCGAAAGAATGTTTATTAGATTGCACATGACAAAATATGTAGGTTAAAAATCTAATTTAGCCAGAAATCAAAACTTGTCACTTTAAAAACCAAAATGAATGATTCAATATATTGAACTATGATATAATGAGAAGTTCATATTCAAAATCAATTTTTTAAGGCATTGCTTGAAAAACAAAGGTATTAGTATAAGCATAAAATCAAACATGTGCCTTATGAGATAACAGTTTTGGAACGGGGAGTTGACGGTGGTTCTGTGGGGTGGTTTGTTACTGTCGTGGATGAGTGCAGCTGTTTGCAGCCTTCCTGCAGCAACAACTTTCTTTCCTGCGGGTTTGGTACTGTTGGGACCTGCTGCTATCTGGGTTTTTTTTTCTTTCTGTTTTTAGGCTTGGTTTTTTTGGAGTTTTCTTTGTATTAAGGGAGGACAACAGTTGCTGGTGTGCCTAGTGATCCTTTCGGTTTGGCTGTTTTCGACCAGACTTTTTTTTGGCATCATTTTGTATCTTTTCAATTGGCATTAGTCCAATCCTCCACCTGTTACGTCTTGTTCAGGTGGAGTGTTTTAATAAATTTGCCGTTTCAAAAAAGAAAAAGCATTAAATCAAACATATGGTGGATGCAAAAGTATAAAAGTAACAAAATAATAGTACATTAAAAAATTAATTTGGAACAATCAGAGGCATTTCATGAATCTCAAATTGCTTGAAAATATTTATAACAAAAAGAATCATGGAAAATAGAAAAAGAAAGTGACAACTTCTTCAGTCAAGACATAACTATCGTTTGGACTTCAATTAAAGCAACATGAAATTTTTCAACACTTCAAGGTGACTACCATTCTATAAGTATTATATTCGATATGAAGAAAATACCAAATGAACAAATTTAAACAACAAAAAACCTATTAACAAAATATGAGTTTGGAATATTTTTACCTAAGCATAACATATAGACGGATTATACTCATTTCACACTACAATATCTCCATTTGCATACCAAGCAATCTCCTTGGCTTGTGAATTCCCTTGGACTGTCACACACATAATACACCACACCTCAATCAAATTAACATAAACAACCATAACACAATACAATAACGAAATTCACAATCACTTACTTCAAATACCGAAACCGAACCGACACAATTACATTCTCTTTAGTTTTATGAGAATATAGCACAGTTTTTGAAAATGACTGCGATCTGAATCATTTCAATCTCACCGAACCTACAACAATTAACAAAATTCAACAAAAATAAATAAAAGAAAAAAATCAAAACAATTAAGTGTCACCAGCTGAAGTTTGACCAATGCTATTAGATTGCTAGACGTGGGACAGAAGAATTACTTTTTTTCTTTAAATTATAAACAGGACATATAAATTCATTCCAAGCTTAGTTGATTGATCTTTAAACCATGAAAAAAACATATAAAATTTATATGAAAACGATGAGATTTGGATGAAAAGAAATCAAACCTTTTTTTGAATCAGTAATCGGAAGGGATCAGCGTTTTTGTATTTCTGTATCGGAAGGTTTCAAAATCGAACCGGACTCAGTTATGCATGAGAATCAGAAGATTGGGGTGGGAATCCGAAATCGCTAATGGTGAAGGATGGTTGAGAATCGTTATTAATCCATTTGAAGGACTGCTCTCGGATTCTGATTTCTTGGCTTCTGCTCATGATGGGTTCCTGCCATGATGAAAGAAGAGAGAAGAGAAGGGTAACAATGGAGGAGAAAGAGGTGGGTATCGATAAGTGTGGAGTCAATGTGGGAATTTGAGGAAAATGAGTTTCAAAGAAGCCAATAGAGAAAATAAAGCGTTGGAAAATAATGAGGCGCGAGTTTTTGCATTGGAAGTGTATCTTAAGGTTAAAGATCCATCCAACGGCTAGAATGAATTGGAGCCAAAAACTTTAGGGTTAGGGTTTTAAGTGATAATTGGAGTGTTAACTAGGATTAGGAATAATTAGATTAGATTAGATAAGCTAGCCACCAAATTAGTTTGATAAAAGAAAGTCCCATTGAAATCTTAACTTCGAACTTATACAACAATAGTAACAAACCCTAGTCCCACTAAGTGGAGTCAATTACATGATTCAAACAACGACATTATGCTATATAAAAAATCATATATTTTTTTCAACTCACTAGTATCTAGATTCGTGATAGTTTTTACAATCAATAAAAATGTCATGATTTTAAATTTAGTTTTATTGGTCGTTACATGATTTAGTAATTGTTGATGAGAGTCAAAATATATTATTAAAGGTAATATTTACCTTTAACCATGTAACTTCGAATATTGAATTTATCCGTCATTAGAAGTTAATTTTTTTAAAAAATAATCAATAAAAAAAGTAAAATCATGACGATTTTGAAATGTATATTAATGAGATTAATTAGAATAGACCGACAATGTAAAACAATTTTACACTATCAACCAATTAAAATTATTCAATTAGATAGATCATCTTAAATGTTAAAAAAAAAAAAAAAAAATCAAATAAAATCTTTTCAATAACTGCCATATCCCATGTTTCTTAATTTAGGCCTAAAACAAGAGAATTGCAACATTTGCCGAAGTCTCTCTTGCTTCGTTTCCTTCATCCTTTTACTCTTGCTTCGTTTCCTTCATCTATGCCTCAATCGTCGTCGTCTCCTCTCCAATTCAACACCACCACAACCATCGCCACCGTTGACAACCATTGTTATCGAGTCGCTGCCAGCTTCAGTAACCATGGACTCACTCCCCAATTAAATCCGTCGTCGTCTCATTTTTGAAGAAATAGTTGAGTGCGGTCAGGAACCCGATTTGAATCCCGAGCCCCACAAGCCACTTCGAATACAGAGAATTAGCAGCGGACCCCGGATTTAATTGGGTCAGCAGGACTTCTAAAACCAGGATATCATTATGTCGACCTATTGAAATTTTATGTTATAAATTAAATAAGCATTGCTATCTTACAAAAGCTTAAAAGCTTGCATTGATTATCAAGTAAAAAAAAATTCTAAAAGTTACCTCATTTATGAAATCTCCATCGTTAACTTTACTATGAAATTTCTTGACAGCAACGGCCTACAAATCAAAGAGTAGAAACATGATTTAAAATCTTATTTTTTTTAAGGATGCTTTAAAATCTATTATTTACAAAATCTCCAAGATAGGTAGAAACTCACACATCCATCCAAAACTCCAGTATAGACGGTAGCAAATCCTCCTGCACACCAAATATACAACACACAATTTCAATTAATTTATCTACTTAAATACGAATAAAAAAAGAGATAGGGTTTGGTTGTTAAATATATTAAATAATAATAATAGTTAAATATATATTTAGTAAAAAAAATAATATTTTGCACCATTCCTATGGCAAAATGAATTTCAAACATGATATAGAAAAAGAAATATTTTTCTATATCATGATGAAGGTGGGATTCATACCTGTTCCGATTGACTTATGATCTACTCTTATTTCGTTGGATGAAATTTCATACTCTTTAAGATCATTTACAATCGTCGCATCTCCAGTTTTCTCAGAAGTTCTCCATTTATGCTTTGGCCTTGCACTTGAAGAAGCCCTCTCCATGATTTGATGTGAGCAAGGATTCTGTAAAGTGATTGAAGTAAAGGAGATGAAACAGACAGGTGCCTCGTATTTATTTGCAAAGAATTCTTGTTTTTGAGAAGAAACATAAATGCTTATCATAGTTTCTCTCTGTTTTTTAGCAATGTATTGATGGCAAAGCATAATCACTATGTATCAACCATAATTTCATGTAACATGCTTAATTCTAATACAAGAAAAACATAATCAGATGATTATCATAATTTTTCTGTGTTTATTTTAGCAATGTATCTGATGCCAAAATATAATGATCAACCATAATTTCATGTAACATGCTGATATTATTTTGGTTCCAAGATATTTTGGATTAAATGGGTTGTGTATGAAATTTTGGTTTTGTCTGTAAGAAACAATAGAAAATAAAAAATTAAAAAAAATAATAGATTTTAAATTGGTTAAACAAAACCTGATCTATGTGGTCCTCGTGCTTTTCTTGTATTGCCCTATACATTGTGTTATGTGTTATGAAACAGGATTGTCAATTTTAATTGACATTGTTATAAAATAGGATTGAAATAACTGGTAATTTATGGGAAGAATGGTGGGAATATGGAAATTCTAAATGCCTTTTAGTATTAGTTTAGGACTAACTTCTTTGTTGCAAGAGGACTGTCTCACATAATGCTCAACTTCTATGTCTGTTAGTGTATAGGGCATGCTGGTTTATGTAAATTTCATGTTAAGTTTGTGTGATGCTCTTTTTGACGGTTAATTAAATGCTTAAATAATTTCTTATGGGAAAATACCACCTAATATCACCTTGGCAAGTTTGTTTTTTCTCAGACAACCGTTGTGTCATTCTAGATTCATATGTCTTTCTTTCGCAACAGAGTAAAACTCATTCTAAAAATAGATGAGACGGCAAAAGAAGTAATTGAGTTCCTTGTTGCTTAAGGTTTAATTTTACTAAATGTATACCAGCATACGAGCTGTGTGGAGAAGACAACAAAACACTCCAAACAGTCTTGGGTATTAATTAACCAGAAACTTTACTTTTTGGGGAGTCCACATTTTTGTATTGAATCTGTGATAGTTCATTTTCTAAATTATGTTTACAATAAAATTGGCAGCACCGAGTTTATCTGCTTGCTTATTTGGATTAAATTATGTAGTTCATTATTAGCTCAATTTCATCAAATATCCTATGGTTTTTCCTGCAATTTCAGACAATTCACAAAACAATGTTTATGCTTAACGGACTGCCTGCAATCTTTCACATTTTTCACTTTAATGAAAATGAAGGCTGCTAAAATCTGTAGGATTAGTTTTGTAGCACTCAAGATATGTCGGCTCAGAGGTAACAACAAAATCCAGTTTTGGTCAGAGGTAAACTCTGAATTTTCTGTTTTTTTACTTTTGGCGCCAGCTCTATGTATCTATCCCTACATTTGGGGACGGTGGTTGGTTGGGTGGGTGTTTATCAAACTAACTTCAAATTTTTTTTTGTCAAGTAGCATTGCGGCTAAAGTTCACACATTTTAAATGCAGAGAAGTGGAACATGGTTTGAACTCCGGCCCCTACATATAATATACAATGGAGGAAAATGATATAACATCCTCTTGACGACAAGGACGGTAATCGACCCAGAGGTCGAATTTTCCACATTGCAGTTTTTCTATGACATCTAAAGAAATTTTGGCGGCTCTTCGACTTAATCGATGACGGTGGTAAATCAAGTTAAGGAAGTCCCAAGGATAACACCCAACTTTGGAATGGTTTGGATCGTTGTGCAACATGTTAATTTCATTAAATACTTATTCACTTCTTCCAGCCAATTTTGACGTCATTTTCAATTTTTTCGCCATTTGACTTTGCTTTTTCAATGGAATGCTTACTCTTTCTCTTGCGGCCTCTAGATCTTTTAAATCTTTAGATAGCTTGATAAAATTACATTTGTAAAGAATCACATATCTCGCTTGTCTCATAATAGGATCAACAACTAACTCAACTAATTTTGAACCAACTGAAGTGACAATATCCATTATACTGGGTTTGAGTGAAGCTTGCTGAAATTCAAAACAAGAAATAGAATTGACATGCTATTTAGGTACCATTTGTCTGACATTTTCAATGTTAAAAGCTACTTTACAATTAAAGCAAATATTAAGAGCTTTATCAATAAAATTTAAGTTGTTTGACAAACTGTTATTATTTTAACCAACTTTAAAATATATTTTTAGTTGTTTGATAAAATGACACACACGCGCACACACGCACACGTGCGCGCACACACATGGTTTTTTTTTTAATTTGAAATAATTTAGTTCTCTTAATTAGAAATAATTAAGAGAACTAAATTTGTTCTAGTTAAAATAAATTAAACACCAGTTAATTAGAAATAATTTAAGTTTTAAATAGGTAATTTAAGTTGTTAATTTAATACACATATTTGAAGTTTTTTAAGTTTTTAAGTTTCAAATAAGTCCTTAAAAGGGTAACGGTATAGAAAATTAACAACTTAAAAGATCTATTTAGAACTTAAAAAACATAAAGAACCATAAGATGTATTTGACCTTTTTCTTATTTTAAACTTGGTGGAACTACAAATTTTTAAATTTAATAGAAAAATTAATAATGAAGTTTATTTTTTTTTGGAAATTTTAACTTTAATAGAAAAATTAATAATGAAGTTTAATTTTTTTTGGAAAAATTGTTGTAATTGGTTTGTAATTAGATAAAGGCAACTTATTTCTATCAAAAAAGAAAGGAGCCTTCTTCCAAGTTTACTAAACATATTCTTAAAATTATTCCTTGAAATATAAGGAAGTCAATTTTATTCTCATGTATTTAGAAAAAATATGTCTAGTTTATATTATAATATTTTCAAAACCTTTGTAATAGGGAGGTTAATATATAGTTACACATTGATTTATTTACATATTCATGGAAACTTTATTCTCATCCGTTTTTGAAAAAGTTTTTTTATTCTTAAGAATATTTTATAACTGAGAATAAAATTTTGTGAACTTGTAACAAACGACAAATTTCTACTAAACATGAGCCCAAAACTGATAAATGCTTCTTTTTTGGGTTATCCTAAAGAATCAAGAGCATACTACTTCTACGACCCTTCTAAGGAAAAGTGTTAGTCACCCGAACAGGGTGAAGCCAAGTATATATGGACTTTGGTGGAGTCGCTTAATGGGATTAATCCCATAGGGTGAAAGATGGTCTTCGAAATTAATACTAACATGGATAGTTACTTGGTAAGGTGCATACATATAAGGCATAACTGGGTCTAAAGGTTTCAAATAAATTCATGGTGTAGATTGATACTCCAGCAAGTGTGCGGTTCTATCACGTAATAAAAGTTATCAATGTTACAGAGACTAGTGTTGAATAATTCTCTAAATTCCATGACAAGATATAAATTTCAATCCCAAATATCTATTTTGCTATGAAATTTAAGATTCTACAGATGGAGTAAACTATGGTTACCTATGCCCCCTTCCGGATGTCACATAAGTGTATTTTGAACCAATAAATTCGTCTATGTTCATGGCTTGATTGATTGAAAAAAAATCCACTAAGCATAATTACCTTACAACACCTAAAAGAAAACTATACATTTTTCATGTTTTGAAATCTTTGTTTTATCTTATAGATCCGACGTCAACCTTTAACTTGTGCTACACAGGTTGATATCTAAGGTTTAGAAAATTATAGGCAAATGATTGTTTGACCTTGTAACGCTTAATTCAATTGTCATATTGACTATTCAAGTTCAAAGTTCAAACAACCATACCCAATATTCATTATAAAAATAATAAGATAAAATTAAAGGGTCTAGAAAACATAACAACAAGAAAGACTTGGGATTAATGGAAATTGTATTATTGTGACTTCTTTCCACCATCCCAAGATTAACAAAGTCTACTCACAAGAATTCATAGTATACAAAACAAAATAAACATATGAAAAATAAAACTTACCTTATTGATCAAATAGAAAGGTACATGAACAAGAAATCTTCACTTTTCTTAAGAGAATATGAAGCTAATAAATTATTTTAAAAGTGCATGAAGTTGAGGAGAGGGTAAAAGTGTTGAAGAAAACCCACTTAATACCCCCTTGCCTCCACCCATATGTAACGAGACGTTCCTTTCCATAGACACAATGTCGCCCACAAAACAACCAACATGTTTGCAACAATCATTCACACAATTAAGCTCTAGTTAGTTCTGATGATTTCTCTCTCACATGACTACTGAAGCCTTGCATCAAATGGGATTCTGTTTGCGTAAAACTCACGGAACAAGTTTATGATCGTGGTGTGGAAGCTTGGAAGAATAACTTGCATGGTCGATTAATTGGTAATGATCAAGGGAGACAAGCCTTAACCTCTTAAGATCTCTCGTCAAAGCTATATACAGTTTGGAAGGAAAAGATTGATATATCTTGGTCGTTGTTTCTTTGAATTTCAATTTTTCACACCTGAGGAAAAGATGAATTGGTACTTACAATCTTTTTGTCCAGGATTATTACGACTTTCAAGTGGGAACCATACTTCAACCACTACACACAAAAGGAACCCCATGTGCAGGTATGAATTTGAATAATGGACCTTCCCCAAGAATTATGGCTGCTAGAAACGTTGTTTGAAATAGCAAGTAGAATTGGTACGCCGCTGTTGTTTGATGAAGTGAGAATTTGTCCACTATGCTCACATTCTTGCTGAAATTGATCTATTTAAGAATTTTTTTAATGAGGTGATGGTGGAGCGCGAAGTATTTGTGTTTTTTGTTTACATTGTTTATGAAAGATTGCCTCAGTTTTGTTCCAATTGTTTCCCATAGGGCACTTAGTTTCTACATGGCATGTCTCCATTAAAGATGAACAACTCAAGAGGGGATGCCTAAAGAGGTGCCCTAAAGTATCCCCCGATATCGTGCCAAATGAGGGAAAGGACAAGTCAGTAAAGGAAGATAATAGTAATGTATTGACTCATGAAGACCGACATGAGTGTGCAAATAATGAAGAGGAACGACAGCCTGGGTTTAACGATAATGCAGGGCAATCTTAATGGGTCTCTAATTTTTGTGTAGGACGACTGATGAATTGTGTTTAAGAGGTTGGATGTGTAGAAATGAAAAATAGAGAATACCACATTATTTCTTTGTTCATCTCTTGATATAGCTGAGACATTTAAAATGAGGTAAACCCCGAGTTAAAAAGAGGGAAAAGCAAAACAAATAATATTAGAAAAATATTGTTGCAACTTTTTTAAGGAATCTCATCACCAACCAGGTGGTAAAAGGATAAGAATATGGTTTCTTCAAGAGAAGGAAGGCCAAATTTTAGCTCAATGTGTCTGTCGAGAGGACTAAAAAACTTGAGAGGCGTTTGGTCATAATTTTGTAATTTGACCATCTTGCTTATAATTAAAGGTTCATCTTGCTTTTCTTGCAGAGATGGCAGAACCTTATTAATAAGAAAATCATATAATGAATCATGTCAATGTAATACCTATAATACTGATACATGACTACATGTGACTAAAAAACAACTATGGTTTAATATATTGGACACTTGAATTTCCTTTTCTTGTTGTACACGATTCATAAAAAATGGTTATCCTAACAAATTAATCACTAACATTTGATGAATATGATATGATTAGCAAAATAAATGAGAGAGTTACTGATTTTTGATGTGATATAGTCTTCACATGTTTCCTTATACTTGTTATATAGTTCTCGGTCATAGCAAGCAATAGCATTTGGGGAGCACAAATATTGAACACGGTCCTGCATTACGATATATAATCAAAATTGAACATATAAAATACAAAATTTCAATGACCTAAAACGATAAAATAAATCATATGATTGTTATTTTGAGAGATTGATAAGTAACGTACGTATATAGCATGACGTGTTCCTCAGGAGTGAAGTTAGGCTCCGATCCTTCTAGAATATTGTGGAGCTTCATGATTCCCATCTGCAATGTCTCCCGTTCTTCTTCAAAGCTGATTTTATTCTTCTTCTTTCCATATAAAATGGAGCTGATAAACTTGGGCACACTCGTTAACGTGTTGAAAAGGTTCAGGTTGAACCAGAGTGAGAAGCTGAGCGGCATTGTCTAGACATTGTCTAGAGGAGAACCCTAATTAGGAACTGCTAAAGGAGAAGGAAGCAAGAGTGAGGATACTGCTTGTGCTAGGATTTTTTATTTATTTCTTTGTTATATGGATATGGATGGCGGGGTTTATAATTAAAGATCTAAATCCATATAATGTAGCATAAAATGGATAATGGTTGCTGTGATTAGGGATGATCAAAGTGCTGTTTTGATGGGCTTTGAGGCAAAAATCCATCCTATCTAAAGATAAAACTATATGCAGTTTTGGTTCGGTTTTGGACGACTCATTTAAAAAATCCGATCCGATTTAATGCGCTTTATTTTGGATCGATTTTTGGTTATCCAAATTATAAGTTGTAATAACGTGGAGATAACTGGCAACAAGTCCGACTAGCGGCCAATGGGAAATTTTGGGAGTTACCAAATAATGATAATGATGAGAATCCTAATAATGGGAAGAGATATGTGGAGGAAGAATTGCAAAATAATAGGGATTCCAGTGCTAATTTTAATTCAAATGAGGAAGAATTAATAACTTCCCCTCTATATATGGTATGTGACCTTTGTTCTTTGATCAAATAGAGATGCTAGTAATTCAAGAACCTAGACTTAGTGGAACTACTGCTGAAAAAGTTGTTACGAGTTGGGTTTCCCTTTTCATTTTTGTATGGATTTTGTGGGATTCTCGGGTGGAATTTGGATCCTAGGGGAGGATGTTGGGTATGATGTGGATTTAGGCATGACAAATGCACAAATTAAAAAAAGAGGTGAATTTTATAGCTGGGATTCAACTCATATGAACAATCCTTGGATTGCTTTGGGTGAATTTAACTCTTAAAATTTATCCATGTCTGAAAGAGTAACAATACATTCCTAAAATTTATACTCCAAAAGTACCAGTCTATCAAATAAGCATACAATTTAGTAGGGATTGCGATACTGTTTGGGAGAACTTTTGAAAACAACTTATGACATTTTTAAAAGCTTTTTTCAGCTTATTTTCATAAGTTCTCCAAGATAGCTTATGAAAACAGCTCATAGCATAAACAAAAACAATGTAACATCGTTGTATCATTAGCAACAAAATTGTATGCTTATTTGTTCAAATTCCGCTACACTATAGCCGCTATTTAACAACATTATGACACCTCACAATAACATAACCATTCATTTATAGTTACGATGGAGACTATATATGTATTGATGGTTAATGAACTTCAATTAATACCAAGATTAGAAGTTGGAGCTAAACATTGAACACTAAGTAAGAAAAAACAAGAATCCTGATAAGAAGCATCTTTAAAGAAAAATAGTAATCTCACGTGTACAAAGAGGAAGATGGAACTAAAAAGAAGAATTTGTCTTTATGAAATACTAGATATTTAAGAGGAACCTGTTATCTCCTGTAAAGGAAAATAACAATGTAAATGTCTCATAACTCTACTCCACTTTTTCTAGTTTCCCAGTCTGTCTGTCTCGAGAAGATGAAAATTATCTCGAGCGATGAACTTGTGGATCATATTTTTGTGAAACAATGTAATCTAGAGCTGTGACCACATCTGCTATAACCGGCCGCATATTAGGCTGCTCTTGAACACACCTAGCGGCAATTTCAAAAGCTTGGTACAAACCCCTTTCTGGATATTGACCTTCAAGCAATGGGTCCACCATCTTTGAGAATCTTGTTCGCTTTTTGAATGACCGAGTTGCCTGCAAAAGCGAATAAAGATGCATAAGGTAAGGATTTTACCATAAAAAGAAAACAACTTTCTCAAACACATAACAATGTGACAATGTATCACCAACCTTCATCATCATCAAACTATTCAATGAAACATTTGTTCAGTGCTAAAAGGGATATATAGGAAGCTTAATGGATAACCACTTACATTCTAGCTTAACAACTTCAATATTTTATACAACATGCAAGGCTTAGGTATAAACAACATATATGATTTCCAACAAGAGTTAGGTAAAAGATAATTGACATACCCATTCGATTACTTTTTGTTCTTTAACAGGTCTTCTATGGTCAAAGGCCTTTCTGCCTGTGATGAGCTCCAAAAGAGCGACTCCAAAGCTAAAAATGTCCGACTTGAATGTCAATTGACTTGTCATTGCGTAATCTGGAGCACAGTACCCATATGTTCCCATTACTCTTGTTGAGACATGGGTCTTATCACCAACTGGACCTACTTTTGCCAAGCCGAAATCAGATAACTTTGGATGATAATCGTCGCCTAACAAAATGTTGGAGCATTTGAGGTCACGGTATATGACAGGAGGCTTCATTTTATCATGCAGATACTCCAAACCTTTAGCTGCACCAGCAGCTATTGTCATTCTTGTATTCCAATCCAGTGGTTTTTTCCCAGGAGAAAGATCTAACAGAACAAAGAAGATGAGAAACATATGAAACAAAAACAAAGAATACTTATGCCAATTTATTCTTTGCATGTTTGGATTGACCCTGAGTTTAATTGGCAGAATCACGGTATGACATTATGAAATTAGCAAAAGTTACATTTTGGAATGTTAACAAAATCACAGTGCTACATTGGTTTCACTAAATTCCCCGTCAATCAAAACATGCACTCTACATTATACGAAGAAAAATGAGAATTTAGGGTAACATTAAAGCATACCATGCAAATGATTCTCCAAAGATCCCAAAGGCATGTACTCATAAACCAAAAGCCTCTGCTCTCCCTCAGCACAAAATCCTAATAACTTGACAAGATTTGGGTGTTCTGCCAAACCAAGTGTTAACACTTCAACAACAAATTCTCTGGTTCCTTGAAGTCCATCAGGGTCAAGTTGCTTTATTGCAACAACCTACACCAACAGTAAAATGCCTCAAATTAACATGAAAACCACTTGGCAAAGAACATGAATGTGTAAGGCATTGCAAAAGTTCTATGATTTCATTCTTTTAAGAGAAGAATTTTTAACAAACCTGATTAATTTTCTCGATGTAACCCTTATAAACCTTGCCAAACCCTCCTTCACCAACAAAGCAATCTGCCCTAAAATTCCCTGTTGCGGCTGCAAGCTCATCTAAAGTAAATGTTTTTGCAACTTTTCCATCTGTAGAAACCCCATCTTTTAAATTCAAATTCTTCATGCCTAAGGAATGTTGATGGTGTTTAGAATCATCTTACAAAACAAAGAACACATGAGGAATAGAAATCAAACAAAATGACACATGTATCAAACAACTAAAGGAGACGAAAATAAAAAAATGAAAATAATCAGAATTCCAATGTTTATAAAACCGCAAAATAACAAACTCTATTTTCTTTTTATAAAAAAAAAAGTGGGGCTTGTCATTTTGCGCTTTTATCAACTTTTGATCTATTTTTTTGAGAGAATCAACTTTTGATCTATTGATGTAGCCATTCTAAGACACACCCACATTAAGAATTTCATTTATTTTTGTAAAGGGTAAAGATTTTACAGGGAAAAAAATGCATGAGGATACTAATCAATGAAGATCCATTGATAAAAAAAAACGCCGAACTAATATTACCATGCTTCTCTCTATGGCCAGAATCCTCGATTTCAGTCTTCATG
>Ga0228710_1008101_pt1 | contig 15213 bp, 11 predicted proteins | sample MedpolnodulmetaG_FD_177995 | JGI IMG/M metagenome (GOLD analysis project Ga0228710, IMG submission 177995) | Root nodule microbial communities from Medicago polymorpha collected in Santa Monica, California, United States - pink nodules | ecosystem: Host-associated > Plants > Roots > Nodule...
ATGGCCATTGTTCTGAAAGTTTGTCTTTGGTCTACAGTGTGGGTTAGGGGATGCGTTTAGGTGCAGTACCTGCCCTTACAAGGGACTGCCTGCCTTCAAAATGGGCGAGAAGGTACTATTTTTATCTCCCTCTCTTAAGTTGTTTGGTGTCATTTCTTTGGTATGTCCTGTTGCATTTGTTGCATAACTTATCCATAATTTTTTCCTTTTGCAGGTTGCACTGTCCGGTAACTTCCTTGCTGCAGACATATGATAGATAATGTTGTAACCTTCGTCGTGGGAATGGCATAATAGAATTTATAGATAGTAAGGGATTGTTATGGGTTATGTTATCGTTCATTTAAGGTGTTTGATTTGATACAGTTTAAAGTTAGACTTTGAGATATCCGAATTTCCGGTTATTATATACTAGCTGTCAATTTTACTCCTCTCTCTAGCTGCTTCATAATAAAAAAGAAAATTCTTTGTTTTCTGCATCGTAAGCTTGCACTGTAGTGTGTTTTTGTTATACCTACAAATCTTAAATTATGAACGGATTTATAAATGTGCATTCTTCAATCAATTTCTTTAGATGAAATAAAAATGTATCCTCCAATTCCACTAGGTCAATATCATTTATTATTTTTCATCAAATTAAAACCTCACTTCGTGTGACCTATAAAATACATGTTCCAAACTCAATCTGACTGGGTGCATATCCAGGAACAATTCTCTAATTTAATAATTGACATGACTAATGATATATCTTTCAGATATACATGCTCAAGAAATTACTTTGATACAAAATTGTGAAATAGAGAAGAAAGATAAGAAACTCTTTGATCACAGATCATGTGTATTTCCCTTTATGTGTCTCTTCTGAGTAACTACTAACTAGGAACTTGGGCAAATATCGTTTTACCGAAAATGAAAAACCAAAAAACCTAACAAGATTTTGGCAGTCCTTCATTCCATCTCCATTATGCCCTTGCGAACTTAGGTGACTCAAGTAAGTTTCTCCCTCGTAAATAAAACGTAGCTGCTGCCATAGAAGAACACTCAACCCTATCATCATTGAAAAACTTGCAACAAATAGATAAATGAGAATAAACCCTCTAGCGGATAGAAGTTGCACAGATCTCATAAAGGCAAAAATAGTTTCTTTCACAACTCTCCAGGCTAGATTTTCAATAGTGGTCCCGTGTATGCGTCCAATGGAATATGTCAATGGCGGCCACATATGAAAGCCGGCATGAACAGACACTATAGAAATATAGATGGTGCTGAACAATCCTGAAATTAGGAATGCAATGAAGCTGCGGTGATTAGCTGCGCCAACACAGTTCCCAATCTGCCAAAGGATTACCAAACAATAACCAGATTAGGATTAAGATAAAGAAATTTTGAAGATCTATTGTACACTGTAATGACTTGACACCAATAGTTTAATTTAAGGACTATGAACAAAACTACCAATAGTTTAATTTAACACATTTGATGGGCAATGAATAAAACTTTGAATAATAGATAATAATACAAAAATGTGTCATTTTCATGCCATACTCATGTTAACACAACATAGTCTATATGTCTCTCATGATAACGACCCAAACTCTATCACATGGACCCACGGTGTGGCAAGTTTAATCAAGGAAGGGTAAGGGAGTATCCAAAGGCACGTGAGGAAACATCAGCTGGCAGTAGGTGAGACAATTATGAGTGACTAATTCTGTTAGGCTGAGGCAAGTGAATAAATAGTGGAAGGAGAGAATCTAGGAAGCATCCAAAAGAATTAGATTGCAATCTGTTGAATGGAGAACATTTATCCCTCCATAGGAGCTTAGCTCTGTGGCAGTTGTGATTGTTAGATCCTTCTGTAAATTCCCCAAAAGTTCAATAATAGTCAGTCTCGTATTTCAATCCATTTTCTCTATTTTACTGCATCGATCTCTTTACTGTTTCTCTAGGTCCTAACAGCCACCATAATCCATCATTGATAACACTGTCTCCAACATGAACCAACAAGAGCCAAGAGACACTTATCGCCTGGTAGATGAGTAATAAAATTCTCTAAGGAGACACAAAATTAAAAGAAAATCATAAATCCTTCTTGCATTAGCTTTTTTTCACATGAAATTTCAAAACATTATTTAGATATGATATTGTTTTCCGAATGAATATGTTATTATTGGTGAATGAGAAAAACAAATAGAAACTGAAATTAGGAGAAAGCAAAGAGACAATAGTAGAGGGTTTCATATCTCACTTCCTTCGAGCTATTCAAATTCGATACAGAAGAGTACAACCAAAAACCAGCAGAACACAACATTACCTATTATAGTCATACACGGTATACTTAAAGACATCATTTATCATTTATAATTTACACACACGTAAAATTAGAGTGGTGATCACAGTATCACGCCATGAAAATTGAAATTTATGTTTAAAAGATGATGGAAGCTTACAAATGGGCAGTGGTGATCCATGTTCAGTATACATTTTCCACAAGAGCGGCAGTGATGAGTTCTGGGTGACTTGGGTCTTGAGCAGTAGTGACAGAAGGTATAATTTTCAAGGTCACCATTCCCTACAGTGGGGTAGCTTCCCCACACTAAGTTTGGTGGTGTGCCAGCACAACGAAAAGCTGAAAGGCTGAAAGAGGAAATGGTAGCAACAGCCAAGGTTACCGTAATGATAGAGTGGAAAATCCCAGAAAGACGACAGGATAAATTGCCCACACCCCGCCAACTGCACAAAATTAAATTAAATTAAATTAAATATATAAGAACTGTGTAAAATAATGCAGAAGACGTCTCTAATCTCTTCATTGATAAACCTTTTAAAAATCAAGTTTCAATTTGAATGCACTAACCAAAATTATGACTCTAGACAACCTTTTGACTGCATAAATTGAAAAGGAGGGAAAAAAGAATTCCAGTGAAACAGGAAGACAACAAACAAAAGCCAAAAAGCAGCACGAACTAGGAACAACGGTGGCTTACATATTATAAAGAGCATAAACATGATGACAATAGTAACAATGCATCGATCACGCAGTAGTCTCCATCTAAGGCCATTCTTGTCACATTTATGTTTGCTCTGATCCGTTATGGCCCCACACCAGCCACATTTGAACACTGGTGCATGAGATGGAAGCAAAAGGCGCAGTCCACAACCCCAACACGTTGTCTCATAATTCTCGGTAGTCGTAGTTACATATCGCTCCTAAATGCGACTTACATCAGCAACTTATACAAATTTTCAAACTGTGCAAAATAGTTCAAGAAATATAGTTCATGAAGTAACTTATACAGTTCATGAAGTAACTTATTTACCATATATGACTAAACAAATTAACAAACCATAACAGCTAAGTACTACGAGGTAGCATACACTTTAATCTGTTCTGCTCTGTTAGATTCTCCTAATTTTATGAATACATCACAAACCCCTTATGGGGCACAACTCAACACTTACAAGAAGAACCACATCCCAAGAGTTTCTAATGTTTTGATCAATTAGAATTTACAGCACGAATATATTCACAGAAAATTAAGCACGTCACACATTATCTAACACACAATACTTGAAAGGGGCATTTGGAAGAGCTTATTTGGGCTTGTCTCATAATATTTGAAAGAGCTTACAATCATAAGTTGTTTTCAACAAATTTAATAATCTCCCTGAGGCAGCTCATAGAAACAGTATATATGCAGAGCTTAGCCTCCTTCCACCCTCAGATTCTGTTGATATAATGAAATCAAATACTGAAAACACAAATAATTTCAAGGTGTACATCAAAACACTAACAACTTATTGAATTTAGACTTAGTGCTTAAGCTATAAGCTCTCATTCAGTAAGAGCTCGTTGAATAAACGCTGATTGCCTTGTTTAGTCAAATGCTCACTAGCTAAAACCCCTTCCTCTAAATTAGTAGTTAACTATAGTCTCTAGTGCAACGTTGAGAGCGAAACGTACTAAAACTAAAGGCAAAAACAACGTCTAAAAAAAACCTTCCCGTCCACTACAAAGAAGCAAGGAGTGAAAATCAAAATGAAAACTTTGTTCCCACCGCCATATTTTTTTCATATTCTCAAACAAACATAGAATAAGGGAAAATCTTCAACCCGAATACAATGGCCCAATAAAAATGAAGGTGGCACCATGATTTTGTCAATCCAAACATGTCTAATTGAAGCCTTTTCAACCAAATTACTCCTTAAACAACAATTTTTTTTTGTGATTAAGCAAAATTTACAATTGATATTCTGTTGAATTGAAAAGCTCTGAGCCAAGTAACAGAATTGAATGGATATTATATAACAGAATCGTAATTCGAAACAAACAAACAAACAAACCTGGGTTGAAGAAGGTGTGAAGATGTTTGATGGTGTTGCTATGATTCCTGCTGTGGTTGGAGTCAATTCCTCGTTGCTCGAATGCATTTTTACTGTTATTCCAAAAATTCAAATCAAATTGGAACTACGTCAACGCCGCTGTACTTGTAAAATTCATAGTCCGTACTGACTATGGCGCTCAATTACAAGTACAATCATATCATTGTGATCCTCGAAAATGCAACTATCCGATAAAATAAAATAAAAATTGAAGGAATCCAATAATTTAACCTTAACTATTTCATTGCTTAAGCATCCAAAATGAAAAAGTTGTCTAATCATTATATTTTTTAAGATAAAATTTATATTTATAAATTTTTTAACTATTGGTTAGCATTAGCAACACCGTAATTTAATATGCTTACGTAGAAACACATATGTTAACACACTATTCTTGACTTTCACTCTTTTATTTATTTAGTAAAACAAAATAGTGTGACACATATTTCATAGTGTTTTCTTAAAAAAAAAAAAATTAGTGTTAAAATGAATTTGACAAGCATTACTCAAATTACTAATACTTTACTTTTATCAAAATACTGTGTCCCTTATTATAAGTTCATCAGACAAATTTCACATATATTATTATTAAGAAAAGATGGTAGACCAATTTTAGATATATCATTAAGAAAAGTTTATAGTATTTTTTTTAAGGAAGTTAGTAGTATATCTAATGTGTTTATTTTGTGTATAAGTATTATTAAATTGTCATTTAATTTTGTGTTTTTAATTTGATTTTTCATATTCTAAGATAAGTTAGTAATTACTAATTAAGGTTATGTTTAAAAATAATAATAAAAGCACAAAGTGTCCCTAAAAAAAAAGCACAAAGTAATTTGCATATGGGTTTATATTTAGGTACAATACTTTTTTCTAAAAAGGTGGTTATGATTAGTGACAGAGGGATTATTTCATTAAAGAAAGTTTGATAGACGTTAGAAGTAATAAAACATAAAAATATTTTTTTTTAAATAGTTATTATGTAAATTTAAGTTTATGAATATTTTAATCTAATTATTTTAAAGATCAAAATAATGATTCACGTCTTATTAACTATAAATAATAGTGTGCGCAAAATTTAACTCAACTGACAATATCGATATTGTTAAATCTAATATATTCATCCGAATTTGAAAGGCGTGTGAGTTAACTAGCTTTAGTTAAATTATTTTCGATACAATGAGGTCGGTTTTGAATAAAAGTAATGTTATTTGAACATCCATTTGTTTGACTGCTAAATAGACAACCATATTTTTACAAAGAAACCATATTTTTATAAAGAAAAATATGTATATGTATTGACACAAAAAATTTATATAACTAGCTTTCTAGTTGTCATAAAAATATAATATTGCACATATGTATACAACTTTTTTACACTACGATTATTAAACTCAATATCCCACCACCATGCATATTTTTTTTAGAGCTTTGTCATTATAGTTTCTTGTTACCTTAGTTTCATAGAACTTACTGATCTCAATATTGCTAGCTACTTTTTCCTTTTCCAGTTTGATTAGATGCTAATGAACGCACAAATACATCCAAGGCATTGAACACGGCCTCTGACTCGAGTGGAGATCTGAGTACATGTTAATTGCCTTGTTAAACTAATTTACAATAATTTATCGAAGAAAAAAAAAACTAATATGCAACATTTTCAATCACACACTTAACCATATATTTCCTCACGGTTTAACCTTTTATTTTTCCCTTTAATACACGGCTAAATTTTATGCAGACATGACAACTCAACGACTTTGCTCTTCAAACAAAACTTCTTAGTGTAAAGGAGCATCAAGCAAACACATATTGGCATGGTGTAAACAACAATTTCAAAAGAAAATTTGGCTGACTTGCCAAGGCATGCATTTTTCTAATCACATTGTATGCTGGATGGTACTTTCTACTATTTTTGCCTGTCATACTATTTCTATAAATAACAATGAGATCAATCGCAATGTTAATAGTACAGTAAAGATGATGAATAAATGATAGTCAAGGCCATTGTAAATGTCTCGCTCCATCCTCACTCAAGTTCCATGCTCCTTCTGCCATCTCATGATACAACTGATTCCATTCCCAATTTGAGTACCCGAAGAAAAACCAGTAGCTGTCAACTGGTTCTTCTGCATATTTCAGCTTCTGGATTATACTAGTTGTCACTACATAATCAAGGAAGTAAATTCCAGGTAGGATTTCAGGTAAATTATATCCGGAAACTGTTCTGGTTAAGGATAAAAGAGGCATTCCGGTTTTCACAACTGGACCCCCAAGAGACAAAGGAGCCTCTTTCAATTTTTCCAAGTCTTCTTCCAAGTTAGTCCATTTTAGATGCTTGTTAATGATAAGACCTTGAAATCCAGTTGCTCGATCTGCTGCCACAATGAGAATCTTGGATCCACCAAATGGCTCAACCCCCAAAAGCTTTTCTGTGGCAATTAGCACCGAACCGACCACCACATGAGGCAATGTTTCTTGCCATCCATTTGATACTGGTAAATTTATCATGTTAGGTTCGACCACCTGATTCGGTATTCTATCTTGACCTAGGGCTCCGTCATATTTGTTCTGTGTATGAAGTGATTCCTCATGGACATCAGTTTGCAAAGTACCATATAAGTTTTGATTCCTGACTACTATTTCAGACAGCCACAGAACTGCTACAAGAATCATGCATGAAAGAATTTAGATTAATAATTAATGTTTAGGTTTGACAGAACAGTAGACAAGAAATTACAAGATAATGTGGTAATAAAAGCATAAGTCAATAGAAGATATGCCAACTACGAGTCTATGACTCCACTAATCAAGTCCTACTGAAGTCTGAATTGAGCCTACTACAAGTGGATAGATACCATGAATAAAAAGGGTTGGGAAACAAGGATGGTGGTAATGACAAGTCTGTGATCCAAGTTTGACACCAACAAAAACTGGTTCACATGCTTTCTAATAATCTAATATGTGCATAGAAAGATGCTATATCACATGAATGGTTACCTTTATCTCTGATAAGATGATTAAAGTTACTTCCATGTTCTGCTACAAACTTCATAACATCGACTACAGCCACATCTCCTTCATAAAGAAGAGGTTCCTTCTTTTCTGCTGGAAACAAAACCAGTGCAGGATAAACCTCCCTCTGCATATTTAACATACGCCAAACATTATTAACCAGAAATCATAAACAGATGCCTATGATGTTCAACATTTTTAACTGCATAAATTTCAAATTTACAGGCCAAACAACCAACTACTTACATTCGATCAATGATGCATGTTTCAAATAAATCGAAGATGAGATTCATCATATTTCTTGATATCTATTGATAAGAATATAAAATTTAAAACAATGTTCAAGTTCCTCTAGTCTTTGCAATGCAACTAAATCATCCCTAATTCTTTTCTAGTTTATTCAGACTTCTCCCTTATTAAAAATACAATTACATAAATGTGTAACAGTTGTACAAGCAGTTACTGCTATGCAACCAGACTCAAAAATAGCTTTTGCCTCCTAATTCATGCCTGGCCAACTTCTTTGTTTGTTTTTGGCTTAAACCATAAAATTCATTTTAGTCTAATATTCTAAAAAAATTGGCTAAAACAAAGAGAGACATTTTATGATTTATCGCTACTCAGTGCTCACTAGATATTATTTTATGAAGACATTAAAGTGTCATTTGATTCATGCAATCAACCCTCTATAGTGGGAGCTTTTGTTGTTATCATTATTATAGCAAAAGCTTTTCACACAAGTAACAATTAACAATCAATCATCTTCATTTGGCCCTGCCCAACAATAACAATAAGAGGAATGATATTTGTACAACCATTTGGTGGCAACTTTTTGACAACTATCTCTCTCATACTTACATTATGTTTTTATTCTCTCTCTTCCTTTTTTTCTATCTATTGTTTTTGACCAATAAGAAGAGAGAGAAAGAAATTTGTCCCAAATGGTTGTTCAAATATCATTACTCCAACCATAATGATACAGCTAGAAATACAGTGCCAAATGTTTACAATCAACTAGCAATCTCAATATTATTTAGAAAATGTGTGGCAATAATCCATAATAAATATAAAAACAAGACTGAACATTGAGGCCTGGAAAGTATAAATCCACAAGTACCTGATCTACTGACTTCAGTACCGGATGGCAGTCATTCAATGTACAATCCAAAAAGTAGATTGTTGGAATCTTCATCGTAACATAATCAAAATCTTCTGCCATGTAGCAATCAGTTGTCAAACTGTTAGAGACTATATACCATATCATCAGAAAATTCTTCAAAAAAACAATTCAAAATACAACATCCAACATCAATCAAGTCCACCAAACAGGACAACAACCATTGTCGTTAATGAAAAGATCAGAGGTGCAGTGTCAAACTCATTCACAAATTGCAAGTAAAAATCAGCATTTCAAAATCAAGTTAAAACCATTTTGATAGTGAAATGCAAAATTGCAGTGCATAAGAGAAAGAGGACAAGTCCATTGTCGATATAGAATTCACTGAACAACTTACTAAAATCAAAGCCACAAAATACTCCCGTTTTAAGCAAGTAAAACATAGGATGATAGAGAAAGACAAACACATACATACAGTCAAATTCTCACCATTATCAGATCCCCCCTTTAACGTATCAACATGACCCTTGATGGCCCGATATACTTCACGAACAATTAATTCCATTCTCTGGCAGAATGCACACCAACTATTGCTAAACAAGACCAAGACATCTTTATTCCATGCATTCGAAGTGTTTTCTTTGTTAGAAAGGTTGAAACCAAGAACAAGTTCAGAGAAAGCTTGAGCTGTGATTCGAGGTATAGAATCCACCTCATGAAAATCCAAATTAACGAATGGAGGACGCATGGCCTCCCTTTGGCCTTGAAAAACATGTTCTGACCATTGATATGGAAGCAGGGTTCCATTAAGAAACTCAGAAAGAAAACCATACATTGAAGCATAGTTGAAACTTGTATCTTCAGGGTAGACGTAATGTTGCTGCCAAAAGGGATCAACTATGACCAAAGACGGAATTCTAGAAGTACCAGTGAGCCTTTCAAGTAATTGATAATTACCTTCAGAATAGAAAAAGGAACCATTAAAACCAAGAAAATGATCCTGTTTTCCATTATTGTTTCCATCAGAAGAACCATCGGTGGAACTATCTATTTCTGATTGAATAATTTTTGCACTAGGAAGTCCGTGATCTATGATGGGTTCTTCAGATTTCACTGCTTTTATCTCTTCGCTAGTGACAATAGAAGATTTCTTGACTTCATGCTGAGACGATAGCACGACCAATTTGGGATTTTCCCCAAGCTCTATAGCAGATTTATATGGATAGCCATCTGTCATTGCAGTACTACTTGTATGATCTTCTTGAGAAGTTTCTGCTGAAATTTGATTTGGCTGGACTTCTGAATGCAATTGTTGTTGTGTATTAGATGAACTAATGTCAATATCACCAGATAAAAGTTGGAAACCCAAATCCTTTGCTAGAGAACTTAGTTTTCCATCCTTCTTTTGCTGGACAATGTAACTCAATAACTCATTCAAAGAACTCACTTGTAGATCAGAAGCTACATTATCCACACTAACTTGTTTACCTTCATTAATAATTGTGATGGAAGATATCTTCTTGTTTAGTTTAATCTTCTGAGCTTTCATCGCCAAATTTGACTTAAGAAAATCAGATGGGCTCTTTGTGCCACGATAATCTCGGATAGAAACTTTCTTGTGATTATCATTATTCTTTGTATCTATTTGATTCACATGATAGTGTTGTGCCAATACTCTAAGAGCTTTAAGAGCTTCCATACTCTTTCCCCTAGTTTCTGAGGAGTCAGATGATCTATCAACAAATAGAACTACTGACGGCTTATTTGCTGGAATAGTGGCTTCTTGATTGTGTTCATTGCCTTCCAACTAAATGAAAACAAACAAATCAGCGTAAATCTCATAGAAAAATTAGTTGATTGAAAGAAGCAAAAATTCTTGCATGTTGGTGCGTGTATCTACATCAGTTAAATAAACAAGTCTACAACAATAACATTGGAATGTAAAATCATTCATGTGGCTTCACTTAACAAAGGATTTCAGGATAGTTGATTCTGACAAGTACAGTCAAAGTTGGGCTTGGAGATGGGATAAGGGAGCAATGAAATATGGCATCATGGTATACACCACAAAATATAGAACAATAGTTAGAAAGGTTTTATTCACCTCTTTGACAAAATAATTACTCCTCTGCAAAACATAGTTCAAGTCATCCTCTACTTTAAGAATATGTGAACAACTTGAACACCCAGCTAGGTAGCGAACTGCAAACCATGAACCAGAATCAGCAACACCTAAGGATGAAAGCATCGCCCTATCGAAAACCAGACCAAATCTATAACGTTCGGAAGGCAGAAAGAATTCTTTCACAGCATTCATGAATTTCTCGTAGAAAGAGTGGAAACGCTCAAATTCTTCAAATGAACAGGGGTTTAGATTATGACTGTTCTGATTCTTGAAGCCCCCCAAACCGTCGTCATTAACTGATGCAAATTCCCCGAGCGAAGGAATTTCACAAAATCCTTTATTGATGTTGTGCTCGGCCTTGCACATGCCCTCCTCTGATTATGGATGAAAAAAGAAAATGAAAACAGAAAGAAAGGAAATTATGTATTTATTATTTAAATTCAATCTTAGATAATACCAGCAACCTTCTGGTTAGTCTTCCCCTTTGACGCCAGTATTATATCATTCTCTCCACTGAAGCCCATTACATGGTGAAGCCCTACAAGGAAAATGCGCGCACACAGATAGTGACTCATATTCTGATGAGCGACGTAGCCATTAACAAATTCCAGGTAACATATCCATGCAAGTAAGCATTCAAAAAAGAGAAGCAAGGAATATGTAAATAGCGAAGTGAAAAAATAGCAAATATTAATACTGAATAAAGAAATTATTTCTAATTGCTTACCATACACGGACTTATGTCATTTGTGTTTAAATTCAAAAAGACATCTGCATTTGTATATACTATATAGTATACATATCAAAAAGCAGTTTGCATTCTCAGCATTTATTTTTGCTATAAAGTTGGATTGACTTTATCTTGTTCATAAGCTATCACTCGTTAGCAATGGTGAGAAGCTTACAAAATGCTAGGAACAACTTGAAAAACATATTCATTTAGCTATTTTTATAAACTTAACCAAAATAAAGTCATATTGGTTTCACATAAGCTATAAGTTGTTTTCATATAAGCTATCATGTAGAGCTTATGAAAATAAGCTGAAAACAGTTAAACTCGCTCAAACAGTCTCTCAATTACTTATGGAAGTGAATAAGTTCAAAAAAGTCAATCCAAATCATGCCTATTAAGTTGTAAAATAAGCTCAAAAGTGCTTCTGCAAATGCCATGTTAACAAATGTTAGGTAAACATCAATTTCAAGAAGGTTGGTTACCTTACATTTACAATATAAGCTACTAACAAGTAATATCCAGCATTCAAAACTCACCAATAGTACCATTCTGCTTTCCGTTGAATTTCTTACTCTTAGTCTTAGCTAACAATTTTTGCGTCCATCCACAAAAATCAACAAGAACAATACTCACATCAGCCGAATCAACAAACGTCGCGAAATCCTTAGCACTATCAATCATTTTCAAAGGAACCTCCTCAGGCGCAACGGAAACATAACGATGCACCGAATTCAACACATTTCTCGCTGAAAGTCTTCCTGAATATTTATACCCTACAGAATGATGAAAATAAACAGCATTCACCATTCCATCAACACTAACACCAATTGAATCCGTTAGTGTTTTTTCATTATTGATGTACATGAACATTAGTTTAAGATTTTGAAATTCTTGTGGTTTATTGGAGATTGCGAGCGAGATATCGTTCATAAGGGAACGAGATTCGCCGGACCAAGGGAGAGTGAGGAGGAGGAGGATGTGTGGGTGGAGTTGGATCTGGGAAGTGAAATTGTGGGGAGTGAGGATTTGCCATGAGGAGGTGGGGATGATGGAGAGAGATAGTGTTGCCGTTGCTAGGGTTATGGCTATCATCGTCGTTGATAACGGGATCGGAGGTTTCATCGTTGTTCACTTTCGGTCTCTGATGTGTGCTGCTACTGCACTGATAAAGACGATGATACGCGCCGTATGTTATTTTGCGGACCCGGATGTCCCATTTTTCCGATTATAGATTAAATACATCAATTATTTAAATATTGAAATATTTTTTGAACTTTTTTTTTTTGGTATTGTAATGGTTTTAGACTTAATCTAAAGGTTATATATTCTAATGTTTCTTACAAGTTTATTAAATTTATTCTTGGATATAAAAAAATTTAGAAAAGAAAAATATTTTCATAAAAAATGGTGGGAATAAAAGTTTTCGTGAAGATGGAAATAAATTAGTGTTTTACTACCAATTAACTTTCCTACTGCACTGGTTCATGCGAATAAATAAATATTAATCAAATATCTTTTTTTAAAATGCATGGAATAAAACTCACTTTTTTATATTTTCATAAACAACATTCCTATAAACAAATTTAATAAAAAAAAATTATGAATAAATTTAGTAAACTTGAAACAAACACACCCTAAGATTTTTGGAATATGCGTAAGCATAAAGAAAGAAAAAGATGAAACACGGGCAAGTTGAATTTTATTTTAAAACAATAAATGTGGTGTTATGAAACTATGTGAGAAGAAAAATACAAATTATCAACTAACAGGTTTAGATTTGACATTCAATGTTAAAAAAAAAGGATTTAAAAATAGCAAAATTACGTTTGAGTGCTCCAGAAGTGCTTTTGAATCCACGAAACGGGTAACCAAACAAGCACTAAATTGTTTTAAAAAAATTGTTCATTTGACGCTAAGCCTCCAATTATACACAAATGGTTAAATACATAATATTGGTGGATCTTGATAACTACATGCAACACTTGAGTTAAACTCTCTTTTCCGAAATTACCATATGGTTGCATCTAGTTTCCGTAAATTGAGAAATTGTTGGGTCGATCGACATGTTATAGCCCACGCCAGCGAGGAAGATGAATCTGACACTTTTCTGTAACAGTTTAGTTTATTGGTTTTTTGTTTTGATTCCAATTATTTTCTTTTGTAGGCTATGATCCTATAGACATATGATGCACAGCTTTCGCTTTCATCATTGATTTGTTTGTTGGGCCCCACAAAGGGTGCACTAGTGGCTTCTATTGTGGTAAGTTGTGGTCTTTCGCCATTATTTTTTTGGTGGTGGTCGGGATTTGAACCCTGAACCCTGTATATATTATACATTGTTTTTACTAACTGAGTTAAACTTATGAGAACGGCATTTCGCCATGATCTATAAAATGGGATACGCGATTACGATTTGCTAATTACACGATATATTTAAAATATTGTTAAAAATACTTAATATAATTTCCTTTTTATTACAATCACTTTCCTGTTTAATAAGAAATAAAATTTGTGTGAGTCTTGTGACTTTACGAACTATTTTGTCGAGGGGCTTGTTTACCATTTATTGGGCACAGTGATGAAAAACCAAAAGTCTATTTTTTTTCCACAACTTTTGGTCCACTATGCTTGGTCAGGGTTGCTATCCTGGGTTATGCTTTACTTGAGGAAAAAAATGCTTCATAATAAAACCAAATAGCTATAAAATTAATAAAATTTCTAGATATTTTTTGGTTTATGAAAATATACTAATTTGAATGTAGAAATATTGAAGGGTCGTCGGAGCATTTATCATTTGTGTGGGCTTGTTTATGGTGGTTTAGGGCAAAAACAAAGGATTTATGCTCTTCCCCCAGCACAAAACACTCGCACCCTGCAGTCATGTCCAAATTGTTCATGCGCATCTTAAGCAACACTGCGCAACTTAACTCACGCAGCATGAGTTAAGTAACGCAGAGTTACTGTTTTCGTACAAAACCCATCAGTCCATACTCCAAGCACCATTTTCTTTCTCTCCACCTTCAAAAACCCAAAAAGTGCGAATTTTTGGGTCAAAATCCTCATCCTAAACTATTGCAAATCATCAGGAAGCAAGTTTCTACGCTCATCAAGCATCAAATATCAGGTATTGTATCATCAAAACTCATCTCATTTTGCTGGTTTTTGTGCTTGGTTCGTCTATTTTTCGTAGGCAGTAGGGCTTGGTGCGCACGTTAACTTGCGCAAGGGTTAAAGGTTGTGTGACTTAAGTCACACAGGAGTTAAAGTGTTGCGTGACTTAAGTCACGCCACTATAGGGTCCTGTTTTTTGAATTTTTTGCACCACTTTTGTTTTAGGTTAGCTTGTCCCGCAAGTAAATTATTTATTCTTCCTTTGTTATTTCTTTCCAATAGATATATGGTGAGATGGTTGACAATGCGGCGGGTGATGACGTTGAATCGAAACCGGCCAAAAATGAAGCTTCCGGTGATGCTTCCGGCGAAGATTCCGGCGATGTCAAACCAACCGTTAATGTGAAACCGTTTAAAGTCAAAATTCCATTTGAAACTCGCATTGGTAAAATTGAAGACCCATTGTTCTATTGGCTCTGCCCGAAATGGGTGGTGTATGTGAGACATATTTCTCAATCCGAGGTGCTCCACCACTTAATCCACATTCCAATATCATGTGTCTTTACTTAATTTCCGACCACTATCTTCTGTTGGAACAAGGGTGTTTCACAGGTCACCTATTGAGTTTTGACAATAACAAGGTATTAAAAATAATCAATTGGATATGCTAAATAATTTGTTCAAGTGTGCAGGATCCATAATCAAAGTACTATTCTTAGAGATTCTGATTGA
>Ga0228710_1008102_pt1 | contig 15213 bp, 7 predicted proteins | sample MedpolnodulmetaG_FD_177995 | JGI IMG/M metagenome (GOLD analysis project Ga0228710, IMG submission 177995) | Root nodule microbial communities from Medicago polymorpha collected in Santa Monica, California, United States - pink nodules | ecosystem: Host-associated > Plants > Roots > Nodule...
ATAAGATAACCTAATAATAATAAATAATAATAAAAGTTGTTACAAGGTTAATATTGAGATTTGAAATTAATTTAAGGATAATTATGGCAATGTAATCAAATTTTAAAAAGATTTGCTCCCCTCCCCTCCCCTTCTAAAAATTGAACCAAACACTTCAAATTAAAAATCTCCCCTCCCATCCCAACCCCTCCCCTCCAAAACTCTCGAACCAAACGGACCCTAAGAGAAGCTTGAATTCCATTCTCCTCCCCTCTTATGTTAAAATCTACACTTTACTCCATCAATATTATTTTTTATTTATAATAATCTAGCAAAAAAAATAATAAACTAACACACTTTGAAAAAAATAATATTGCAGGTCTATTTTAATATAATAAAATATTGAATACATGATTTTCGCTATTTTTTATTCAAAATTTCATTAACATGTAGTTTTAAACCCTATTATAAAATATGAAACAACCCAAAATAAAACTAAAATATGTGAAAAATTACTAAAGACAATAAAGCATGGTCATTTAAAAGTTAATTTTATACTCTAAATTATAAAATCAATAGTAAAATATTTAAATTTAATTATCATTGACATTTAAATAATAAAGAAATGAATTAATTTTTCTTAAATGGTGGTTTAAAATTAATATATATCATAAAAATATTTATTTATGTTAAAATTGATTAAATTGTAGTGCATATTTAATTATCAAGGGAGGGGGTTGTAATTCAAGTATCTTATAAGAGAGGGGGGTATAAATTTTACTTTTCAAGGGAGGGGAGTGTATATTTTAACATAAGAGAGGAGTGGAGTGTAATTCAAGCATCTTTGAGGAGAGGGAAGTGTAATTTACTCTACTTTAAATTAATTCAGTTCATCAAACTACTAGACAGTGAAATTATTTTCTTCTATCTTTCTAGTATGTCAAACAAAATCTCAAATCTACTCTATTTTTTTTTATCTCTTTTTCTAATTTTACATTCTCTCTTGCCTATTTATCTCTTCACAACTTCTCTATCAAATAAAAAACATCTTAAATTTAGTAGATTGTCTTAAAATGTATATTATATTTGAGTTCAATATGTTTTTTTTATCTCTATAATTATTCATAATTTTGTTTTTAATTTCTATAAAATAAAATCACATTTTTTAGTCTTTTTAAAATTGTTGTCAACATATTTAGTCTCCGTCAAAAATTTCGTCAACATTTTTAATTCCTGTAAAAAATTTCGTTAGCATTTTTAGTCCTTAGAAATGCTAAAGAAAAATGTTACAGAGACTAAAAGTTGTGATTTTATTTTGGGTCATGTTATATTTTCTAAACTAGTGCTCCAGGGGCACTAGTTAACATTTCTCTTTTATTTTTCATGGACTAAAAACGAAATTCTGAATATTTATATGGACCAAAAATATATTTAACTTGTTATATTTTATTGTGATCTCAATAGTATAGAAAGTAAGAATCACGCAAAAAAAACTCTAAAAAAACATAAATATTGAACAATTATAAATCCTTTCGAATATATCTTGGAAAACTAAAATTTTATTATCCAATAAAAGTTGTAACAAAATAATAAAATGCGTAAAATGTTTTTTTACAACAAACTATTTAAACCAATTTTTTATTTAAATAATATTTTTTTGTAAAAATCTCTTTGAAAAAAGTCACAGTAGAAAGATGATTTTTTTTTTACAAGGTTACTTACTCTCCTCTTTTTTTTTTTAAAAGGACAATACGAAAATCACGAAGATTCTTCAAAACAAAAACATATTCTCTCAACAACACGTTTTTTCAACGTTACTGCTAGACAACTATGACTCAAAAATAGCTGATGGGTTTAAACATTCTAACAAATGTAACACTCACTCAACCAATAAGATTTTTGAAAACAGAAAGATCTCATCTCAACTCCTTCATTTTTCAAGCTTGCTTGTGTTATACGGCGACTCAGTAACACGTGTTTATCCCATCAATATTGTGACGCCATTGTCACCTCTTCCCTCACTCTTGATGCAACCAACTACGGTTTGATAATGTTTTACCACACCATATATCATATGGAAACTATAATATAATACATTAGTAATTTAGTAATTATGTCGTAACCATATATACCTCACATGGTTTGTACATAACAACTCATTTAAATACATCTCAACAAAACTGAGTATGTAAAATGTGGTGAATCGGATGTTGATTTTCCTACGTTTTGCTCAGATATGGAGTTGGTCTGTATAAAAAAAGACTGACATGCTTCGTAGTAAACCTATAACATAGCAAAAAAGTTACAAGATATAAGAACAATAATTTTTTGGCGGGCAATGTAATGTTAATGTTTAACCAATTAAAACCATGTTCTAACAAAAAAAAAAGAAAAACTCCAAGTTGTTGATATATGAAGATAAATCTTATTCTTGTAGCAGGAAAGATGTTTCATAACTTTAATTTGTAATTGTATGTTTTATGATTAGTAATTGATTTATTATTTTCATTATTCGTTCCACTTTTTGCATAAAATCTCGATGTTTAATATTTTAATATCATCCTCACTCATATAAGGTTTTCTTTATCTTACTTGAGTTATGTTAGATACATATATGTATGAATTAACAAGCATATTTTGAACGGTGGAAGAGAGTAAAGATTTGGAGATAAGTGATGTGGTGAGGGTGACCGGTTAAAGGGCAGACCAATATTTGTATAAAGCAATAAAATTCCTAAACGGTATTAGTGTACAAATCCTTATTACATCTCTTACCTAATCATTTAACTACAAAACACTACCAAACCCATGTTACCTGATTAAAAATGGAGGATGTTAACCGGTGCTTTTGGACATTGGTTAAGCACTAAAAGAAGTAAATTTTTATTAAAAACTAATGTAATTATTACTTGATAAAAAGTGACGGTTTATATTTCGAAGACATAAATTCTATTTATACAAGACCCAATCATTTATTAGTGTGGTAAATTCAAATTAAAATTCCTTATTACATCTCTTACCTAATCATTTAACTACAAAAACCCTACCAAACCCATGTTACCTAATTAAAAATTGCTACATTTCCATGTTCATTTAAAAATGGAATTAACATTGACAATTGAGTAAAAAAATATAAAACTTTGCCATGGTATTTCATCGAGCTTATTTTACTTAAAACATTAATTCATATACCCCAGGAAGCACTCATAGTCCATAATCCATTCCTTATTGAAGGTAAACCAATCTTTGATTAACTAATAGTAGGCTAGTCGACATACATTAGAGAACCAACAATTTTTTTTTTGAAAGGATTAGAGAACAACAATGTAAAATATAGTTCTACCTTTCAAATATCAAAGCAGTAAGAGACCTTCAGATGTTTGAGGGGAATTGACATCCTCAAAGAGGAAGGTACCACATTTTTCTTGTCACTTGAATTCTACTTGATTCATTCAGTAGGTTGAGTCTCTGCTAAAAACTTTGGTAGATCTTCAAAGAAGACTCCTCAAAACGACTATATATAATAAAAAAATTAATCTTAGAAAAAAAGAAAGTCGTATGTGGCACTATTAAAAGCACGATCCCTATTAAAATTCAATCACAATACAAACTTTTATCAGTTGGTAATTTTTGAATAAAAAGTCGCGTTAATCATGTGAACATATCAAACCACTTACATGTATACATAAATGATAGTTTTTTGTGTATGAAGTGTTCCCCTTCCATGTGAACTGCATAAACGACTTTGAGAGTTATATGAACCCAAATAAAAAAAATTCAAGAAATTTATTAAAATAACTTGGACCTCGATAGCAACTTGGTTAGACAATCGATGTTTATTTGTGCCAATATGCCTATTCCATATTGGAATGGATGCAATATCATCTAGATATAGCATGTAGATATTGTCAATGCGTTTTACCAAGGAATTTTATTTCATTATGAGAAGTAATTCATACAAATTTGACATTTTCAAAATTTATGAAAATCCTAGATCGCTTTTCAAAAATTCTAAAAGAAAACGGTGAGAAAATTATTGGATCTATATTTCCTTATGCTTATTAGTAAATGAGCCCTAAATTATTGGATCTATATTTCCTTATCCTAGAGTGGAAATTTATGCAGCAAGGTGCATTGATTTGAGGACATATTCGAGCCAAGTGCTTTTTAATTGTGTGTTATCGGATCGTGTATTAAGAGATTCTTTGGTTGTATCTCAAAATCCTAGTTCGGTTGGCTCCAGAGTAGTAATTGATGTTCCTTGCATTATCTACATTCTTCTGGTAGCTCGTTAGTTGCTTGGATCGAGATTCTAAGGTGTCTCTTTCTTTTCAATCTTTGGTCATTTGTTCTTGATCAATACGCTCGAAAAGTGCACTTTGGTAGAGTTTCAACTTTTTTTACTTTTTTACTTTGGAGCTCCCACTCTTTGGCTTTAAAGCTTTTGTCTTGGTTTTTTCTAGGTGACTTTCAGTTGTTATCTTGGTGCTCGAGTTTATTTATCCTTTTTGGAGTTATTTGACATCCTTATTGTTGTTTTTAGTGCTTAGAGGGTTTTGTCCTCTGCAATCTATGATCATACCATGTATTTGGACATTCTCATAGTATATCTTGTGTTTTGGGATGTTTTATGTTTAACATGATAAATTTTATCTTTGCTTCTTAAAAAAAAGTAGACGAGCCCCAAGTTTTTCTTCTTCATTTCCCTTAAGTTTAGCATTCTCCTTTTATTGAGGAAGACTGGGAGTTCAAAAATGTTCTCTTTTAGAGAACAGATGACTAATGTTATACTCGTTTTATTGTTAATATCAATTTCACAAATAATATTGCTAAATTCATAAAGGTAAGATCACTTAATTTAGTAATCATTGTAACCTTGAGTTATTATCGGCTCAAACACCTCTTGTATAAACTCTTCTAGCATTCAAGATGTTAGTTAAAAAAATAAAATCCTCAAATGATGTGTCTAGAAAATATTCTAGGTTTCAAAATTCTATTTTTAGTTTTATATTTGGTAGTATTTGACTAGTAGAAAAGTAATGGGAGTTAAAATCCTCTCCACTTTATGTTTTTCTCAATTTCTTTTATTTTGAGACACAAAGACACATAAAATTTTGAAAAAAGTAAAAAGTAATTAATGATAGTGGGACTCACTTAGTGGTAAGATCCACTATCTATTTTTTGTGTCTATCCCTCTTCAAATTGTATCTTTCATTTATTTTGTCAAATGAACAAGATCTTAGGTCAAGTAATGGACTGTGACCAATTTTATGAGTTCCATGTATGAAATGATTGATTAAATTTCCTTTCAGTTTGTTTCCTCTATGTATAGTATCGGAGTTTGAATAAATGGGGTGTCAAAAAAAAAATTGAACCTGTAAATCTTTTATTTACAAAAAAGCGATAAATTTTTAATGTGTAATAGCTCTAGTAGGACTAACTACGTGTACAACCATCATTGTATATTATACAAATAAATCTAAGAAACATTATCATAAACAACAAATAATAACACCACAAATTATTTTTTCTCAAATCTGACAAAGTCACAGTCCCTATAAAATAATGTTAGAAACTAGTCAATACAATATCTAATGTGCTAAATTGATTCGCAACTTTTTTAATCAATTAACAAAGATATTGGTGAATGCATGTTATATTAGTTAAAAAAAATATAAAAACACAATTAATGTATCCTTTATTTAAATTAAAAAATTAATTTTGAATATTAGTGTTAGCCTGTAACTTCGACAGGCTCAATTAATACAATTAATATTTGTTGACTTTTGTCTTTTCAAAAATCAAAATATTTTTCTTCATCATGAGGATTTCGACATGATATGGACTTGGCGTCTGAAAGAGGTGAACAAGCCTTAGAGTTCGATGAGACGTGAGTCATAAAAGAAGTTGGTCGAAGACAAGCGGATTTGATCCCGTTTGTAATAAGCAAAGCTAGACTTGTCGTTTACAAAAAAAAACACCGGTAAACAAATATATACATTTCACGCAATTGATTTTCTCTCGTTCTCATGAATTAAACATGATGCATTTCAATCATAAACAACACTGTCAACTACCTCTAAAAAAAACACCAATTATATGCATGAGCCATCGTAACAAAAAAAATGCTTGAACCACAAATATATTTTGTAAAAAAAATATTCATATTTCTTTCATTCTTCATGTATTAAATATGGCTTTTGTGTCATGCATATCACGTGAGAATGAATATTATGTATTTTAGAAATACAAAGTGATTGTAACTTTTTAACCTCTATTACATTTATATATTTTTTTTATCTATTATCTATCAAATAATTTATTGTTTTAAAATTACTGCATAAAATTTTGTAACGTTGAAATATTTCATTAAACAATTATAAAGTGCATCTGTTAACATTTTGAAATTAGAAGGAAAATACCAACAACTTTAACGGCAAAACATTTCTATTTAAAAGCAATCAAACATATTAAATCAATTCTACACATTTAGAATCAATTACGACCCTTCTAAAAGTGGAACCAATTATACATGTGGTTTGAAAAAACATTTGGATGAAAAATAAATACTTTTAATAACTTGACCAAATTTGTTTTTTTTGATAAATCATCAGCATTTATAAATTTTAATAACATTTTAAATAATTTAAATAAATAATACTTTAAATTAATCCATTTAATTAAGCTACTAGAAAATGAAATTATTTTCTAGTATTTGACATTATTTCTTCAATTTTACATCAACCGTATAAAGAATGTACATTATATATTGCTATAATCTCAGTAGTATAGAAAAAAAAGAATCACGCAAAAACTCTAAAAGAACATAAACACTAAACAATTATAAATCCATGTGAATGTATTTTGGAAAACTAAAAGAACAATTTTTCATCTGAATACCTTTTTTTAATAAAAATCTCTTTGAAAGAAGCCATGGCAGAAAGATGAAATAAAAAAATTATAGGTTAGTCGCTCTATCTTTTTTTCAAAGGACAGCATGAAAATCACTCTAATTCTTCAAAACAGAGAGATCTCCTTTCAACACCTTCGTCGTTATTTCAATGTTACTGTTCTACACGACGACTCAAAAATCTCATGTTTGGTTTAACATTCCGACATAACATTCAGTCACCCTCATCTCTTTCAAACAACAAATTATATATATACTCCCTACCAACATGCCTCACAATTGGCCTTCTCCTACCAACAACAAACCATGTTTATTGCCTGTTTGTTCGTGGAGAAGTTATATATATACTCCCTCCGTAACTCTTTACAAATTATTGTTTTTCTTTAATATAACATATTCTACAAAATTTCACATGCATTGATGATTTTTTTACAAAATTATCCATATTTAAGTTTTCCTTAAAAATATATATAAAAAAATAACAAGAAACTAATTTCAAGGTTTGATCTAGTGATAAAAAGATATATCTTGAATTCGTCTGAGTTCGTACCTCATTTTCTTTAAGCTCTAAAATGCTCCTTATTTTGTACCGAGGCACTATCCTCACCCTAATTTTTTCTTATAGAAAAGTAAAATAACAAGAAACTAAAATATATATAACAAACCCTCGTTTGGATCCTTGAAAATATCACTCGCTAAGACACGCGTCTTTGTATCAACATAAACTATTAAAAACTCCCTCAATGTTAGTTTTGTTAGTCGAATTAGTCGGAAAGTTATCTTGGTGTTAGCTTTGATGAGACGTCCCTATTTTTTACCATATCTGATGCTTACTGGAACACCCACATAGACGAGGGACCAAAATAAACAACAAAATTTTACATTTTAGATCCAAACACTCAAAATCATTACTTTTATATTTCTTTCCTTGTATAAAACCATCAACTAATTAATCCAAAACTAAAGCATATGATAATCAAAATCCAAAAGTTCCAGATATAACAGATACATCTACGCTATTAACACAAATTAATAAGTTTCTTACCAACCTCTAATGATACAGTACTAGTACTAGTGAATAAGAACATAAGAACGGTTTTTATTATTCTTTTTGTTGGAAATTTATTAGGGTTTTTGGAAATTTATTGTACTAGTGATGAAGAAGAGGAGGACGAGGAGATGGATCTTACTGATTCTGATTCAGAAGATTGTTGACGACCCGGATTACGATACTTTAGTGGACGAAGAATTTGCTGTTGATAGCGATACAAGCAGTAGCAGCATCACATAGATAGTTTTTCTTTTAAACATTCAGTTTGAATGACATTCAAGGAAGGATTGTTGCTTTATGTCCCTTTACCGACAATAGGTAGTAACATTCCTATCAATGGTTATCAATTGCATTCATCGTTATCAGATGATCTAATCATCTATGATATTTGTTGATTAGTTTTCTATAAAATCACTCAAATTTTATAGAAGAGATCTCATCTCAACACACATTCATTCGACTCCAAAACATGTTTTTGACCTATCAGTATTGTGACTTTTCAACATTTTTTCCGTCTTTGTTATCCTTTTGTAACCTCATTCTAGATGTAATCAGTTTGTCAAATCATATCAGCTAGAAATGTAATCTTTGTTTTAAATGACATTGCTATATGTCATAACCATATATACTCCACGTGGTTCGTCCACGACAACCCATTTAAGGTTATAAGCATAGATAAAATATGGTCGAGCCGGATCCAGATGTTGATGGTTTTCCTATATTTGACTTAGATACGGCAAAACTTACGATACGGCATGTCTGATAGTAAAGTAACACTTACGATACGACATTTCTGATAGAAACATTAAACAACGCCAAAACTTATTTTTGTAAACATTATGTTAATGTTTAAATGGATAAATGACAACATTCACAAGTTTTCTTTATCTTACTTGAGCTATTTTAGATGCATATGTATGAATTTATAAGCATGGTATGAGTTTTACGAGTTTTGAACAAGTAAAGGTGGGAGAAGAGTGATGTGGTGAGGGTGAGTGGTTGAAGGGCAGAGATTCCTTAAATTTCAATAAAGTGAATGACGATCAATGCAGTTAATAATTGAGTAAGGAATAAACGATAATATCTAGTTTACGACCAATAAATAATTGAGTAAGCAAAAAATAATCGAATAATTCAAAATTACTTGTAGTTGCATCATGCTACATTTGGAATAAAAATACTCAATATCTAGTTTACGAGTCATATGATCAAATATGGCATGAACATAAGTTTATAAAAAGAAAACGCTCCTCACCACTTAAATCTCACATTGAATAGATAAGACTCTTAGGGTGTGTTTGTTTCAAGGACTAAATTTACAATCGTGGGAATAACATTCCCTGGAACATTATTCATAGGAATCGTAATCCTATAAAATGTTTGGTAATAAATTTAGTTTCCGGAAAATATTTTTAAATATATTAAATTTATAATTTAAAACAAAAAAATAAAAGAGTTAAAATAGTGTGAGAGTGGGAAGTTATGGGTGGTTATCTCTTATTCCCATGAGAATAAAAGATTCCCATACTTTAACATGTGAATAACAAGTGGAAAAATAATGTGTAAATTTTATTCCTAGGAATAAAATATACCTAGACATAATTTATGAAAACTTAAAACAAACATGGGAACCAAGGATTCCCAATGTTACATTTCTAGGGATAAATTTGCAATCCATCAGACAAACACCACCTTAGATAATAATTTATAAAGAATTGACACTCCTCACTTTATAAATTAACATCCTCAAGTTAATTATATTTGCCAATGGTTTAGATTTGTGCACACTGGTTTCAATGAATTGTCAATGTTTAAAAATGTGTTTATTTTGGTTACCAAATTTTGTTTTACAAGTTGATGGCTACTGTTGCAGACTTGTAGAGATGCACTTTAGAGAGGTCCCACTCGTGCTCTTTACATTCAACATATATACTTCTATTGAAAAAATTGTAATTCTTAATTTTTATTTTTCCATTTGATAGTTGTAATTGATTATGACTTATTGATTATCGATTTTTTGGGTATTTTTCAGGTGATAAATCACTCGGACTTAGGCTTATATTTGGTTAAAATTTTACTACCCAACATTTTCATTGCCTTAGTTTTCACCTTCAAAATCAAGTTTAAATTGCAGTTTGAGCTAGTTATTAGCCTAGATAATCTATGATCAATCAAGAACCTTGCAACAAACCATACATATCAAAAGTAAAATGTCCAAAAATACTCTAAAATCATAATAACTTTGTTGCATGCAATCAACTATACTTACTATCAAAGTATACATATATGTTGTGTGATTCTGTTGAACCTTTTATTTTCATCCAACAATATATACATAACATTGTTCATTTCAAGGTCCTCCAACTTATAAATGTCCATATGAAACTGCTTTGAAGGAACAAAAAAAGATCAAGCAAACATTGTATATATAAGATGGACATCATCATCAACTCTCTTATTAGGGCAAACAGTTATTCTAATTATACAAAACCTATAATAAGAAACTAGGCACCAAAGGTGATTGGTAGGTTGCTTCAGCCAGCTGACTCCAAGAAAGGTTCCAGGTTTGGTTACTGAATTCTGAGGTAGTGGATGATCCTAGTTCAAAACCTATAGGAAAAACATTCTCATTTGTGACCTTTTGCTTTCTCGCTGCTCGATGTTCTTCTTCGGATTGTGTTTTAAAGGATTCAGAGTCCTCAGAAAGAGAGGGCAGAGGTGTCGCTTTACCAACAAAAGGCTTGCAAGCTTTTCTTGTAATTGTTTTGATTTGATTACTTTGTCCAATTCTGTCTAGGTACTTTCCTTGTGCTTCAATTTTCAGCTTCAAGCTTTTTTGAACCTTAAACCAAATAATACAAAAAATTTAACTTAATAGTCTCTCTATCATGTTCTCCTCTAAGAAATTATACATGTTCTCCATTTTCCATTGGTTAGGGTACCTTATATAAGTAATAAATATATTGTTTTGTTTTAATTTCCTTTAAAACTTGCTTACAATTCTTGACCTAAAAATTATAAAGAGTATATGTTATGAGTGAATCTATGAAGCACGGGCACTCCTCGGATTAGACGTGTCCCGGCGACACGACACCGACACTTGTAATTACACTGAATTATGTGATTTTTTCAAATTATTAGCTGTGAGGGTGTGTCCGTGTCGTGTTCGGTGTCCGTGTCCGTATCCGTGCTTCATAGGAGTAAATGTAGCAGACAAATTTGGATAAAGAAGCAAAATGTGTAATATGTTTTGTTTTTCCTTTCACAAATTAAAAATATCATATACTTACTTGATAAAAAAAAAAAACATAATATTAAAACTTTTAAATTATTTTTCTTCAACAAACTGTTAAATTTTTGTGTGAAAGTTTACTAAAAAGAAAATGAAATAAATAAATCACACTTTAATGACTATATCCTATAGGGTCAAACACTATAAAATACCTCAACTTTATCACTCATGCGTTTTTGCACCTCTGCCTGCATTTGAAGGACTTCTTTTAACTGAAGAGCACTGTTTATTTGCAAAATATAGTCATACAAGTTGTTTGAAAATGAGATATGAAAATTATTGTTTAATTAGTTTTTGACTTACGATATAGAACAGAAATTTGGCAGTATATCTGATATGCTTCTCTTCTCAATTTTTCCTCCTTCATAAATGATCAAGTAACAAGTTATAATTTCATTTGAAGTTGGTATTATCATTATTCAATCAATATTATTACTTGGCTAAGTCAAAAACTTACTTGTAGTGGATTCTGGAATCAATTTGGAGATCCTGTATTTCTGAAGATATCCAAGATGAGCATATTAGTCATTGTTTATAACGTTACTTGTATTTCAATTTTCAAGGGAATTATTTGGCTTTACTTTATATAAGTCAATTTGGATGGTAAAAGTATAAATGTGTCAAAACACTAATAAATAATTTAATGTAGTTTATGGAGAGTTTGTACAAACAACTTATAGCTTATTGAAATAACTTATAAACTTGTTTGATCAAATGAATTGTGTTTGATAAACAAGCTTCCCACACGAGATTATAGCTTTTTTTGAGAAGCTATTTTAAATACAGTTTGAGCTTGTAGCTTTTAATATAAAATAATAAATAAAAAAAAGTCATATGTTTTGTGTGAAATTTTTCTGTAAACTATTTTAAAGAGTTTATAAAAACAATTTTGGACTTAGTTTGTGATCATATCATAATTTATTTTCATAAACTACTCTAAATACTTGTGCAAGTGTTTATACTTGATACTTTAGATCATGTGATAAACTCATCCAAAAATTTATGACCAATATACATGGGGTGGAGAAGAACCTGCAAGTGGCTTTTGACGTGTAATATTTTCAATTCTGAAACCCCCATAGCCTTCATTCCTTTCAATATACCTTTTGGTGTTGCCCCTGACAAACAATATTCAAATTGAAGATGCATATAATCATAAACTTTTCTATGTAAATAAACTTTTACTTATGTCGCACGCTACAACTCCCACTAAATTATATCATACTATACATTCAAGCTATGTATAAATAGTCGATGGAAAAATAAATAAATCAAAATCAAGATATATTAGTAGAACACAAAATCATTTGTTAATAAATTCGAAAAAGGATAATGCAATTTCAAACAAGTTTGACAAAATCAAATTGTTAGTACAAGTATCAAATCCTATTCAACAATCAAGATCTCTCGATTGTTTAACTGCATGTGATTGTCTTAATTGCAACAATTTGAGTACAAAAAACGACAATAATAGGGGTTTATATGCTTTGTGTTTGAAGTCGCCTTTCAAATGCGAAATCTCTTGGACAAAAAGGAAAAGGTCATAAAGTCTATCATCGTAAATATTGCAAACATTACTCAACAAGAGTTATTTTTGCAAATCTCTTTTAGTACTCTATGTTAGTATGATTGATCGTTTCAGATTTTTCCTTTGAACTAATGATTTAAAAAACCGAACTAGACATTGAGCCGACAAGACATACGGATCATAGTTCAACTTTTTTAAACGGGGCATGATTGAACCGTGGATATGATCCATTCATGATTCAACTGGTTGAATCGTCCAACTCAGTTTATAAATCATTGATGTGAACTGACGCAGTTTTCCGCGATAGAAATAAAAGGGGAATCTACAAATTGCACTGCACATGTTATCATACATATAGTATTGCTAGAACTTAGTGACGCAAATACTTACTATCTGGCCCCCCAAGCCTATTTACAGCCTCTACAAAGAGATCATGGAGTTGTTGTGTCCATCTTAAGCGTTCTTTGTGTGTGGCAGAGCCATCTGAGCGAGTGGAACCCATAACTGAACTCTTGGGGTCTGAAAGAGGCCCAAAAAATTGGTTACTAAAATGAAGGATTATAGTAAATGGAATGAAAAACAAGACAAAAACAGTTGTCAAGAGACATAGAATTAACCAACGTGGCGATGTTCACCAAGGTAAATTGGCTTCATTAGATTCTACATTTTGTCTTTAGTTGTCGGAAGAAACCAGGTAGTATACTATTACGTAAAAACCTAACAGTCTTTACCATCAAAAACATATTAACATGTCGTGTCTAAGTCATTTGCTTGGTGAGAATGCCTATGATTTTGATAATGTCATTAATTAGTCAATGAATTATGATTATGAAATGATAGGGGAAAGAGTTGCAGCAACACATTTTAGAAAATCTCCCTCATATGATTATGAAATATCAATTACTCCGAAAATGATTTGGGGTATTTGCTAAGTTTTAAATTTGTAGAGGTATTTGTCCTATGTTTATAATCACATAGATCGCAGATGGAAAAAAAATAAAAAATCAATTACCCCCATGTCACATGGCATAATCTTCATATGGAAGTGTCACATATACCGTTAATAATCACATCATAGGCTGTAACAACAAAAATAGACAGAAGGGGCATTTGACTGATGTTTGACAAAATCAAGAGTTTTGCGAGTTTTGCAAATTTGAAGGTTGTTTTTGACAAAAATTGCAATTTCATAGAGTAATTGACCATTTATTCAATATTTAATCTCAACTTGATATAAGAAAAGTCTTGTAATATCGAGAGTGAATCAAATCGAGCTATTTAAAAAGGGTTTAGAAACAATAATTTCAAAATATAGTTTATTATGACATAACATTATGGTGTTGTTTGGTGCATCTGGCTTATCCCAACCAGTGGGATAGGCTTGTCGACGCTCTTTGATTTCCCTGCAAACAAAGAATAACAATAGTGATACCAATCAAGAAATCGGCCTCATTGTTTCATCAAGTTTTTGGGTATGTTCAAATTCATTAATGGAGGATGCTATGCCTCCTCTTCCATGTTAGTCAGGGAAAAATGGATCATACTTGCAATGAAGTGACAAAAAGAAAACATGAATAAAACTTGAGAAAAATTGTTTAATTTTCTCCTACTAAAATCAAACTTAAAAGAGTATAACATGAACTTCTCTAAGTAATGTAATAACAAAAGTCAAGTATCCTTTTCAGCCATTAAACATCATTCACTTCTGAGATATATGTATTCTTCCAAATTGCCTTTGAAACTAGGGTCTGTTCCGCCTGATGCTGCATTGAGGGCACTTGTATTGCTTTATGCTCTCGGCCTTCGCAGGAGTGATCTTCACACATTTCCCATGGTACCACCTCTCACATATATCACAACCAATCCAAAACTCGTCGGCGTTGTAATTACCGCCGCAGCTCCCGCAAAGTGTTTCACTGTGCTCGTCTTCCTCCTCCTCCTCATAACCATCATCCACAGGAAACTTTGGGTTGCTTTTGACTTGCCCGTCACTGGATCTCTGCGAATAAAGGTGAAATTTTACCTAACCAGCCAAAAGAACGAACAAAACAAGTATATAACTAGAAAAGGGAAAACACTAACCTTGGTGCTTCCTCGGGATTTGCTTCCACTGTCCGCTGCTGGCTTGTTGTCCTTAATTGGTTTCCTGTCGGTCACAATTTCGAAAACGGTGGGAAGTTCGTTGATCAAACTAAACAAACGTTTCCTGCCACAAAGAATCAGGGAAACCATCAATATAAGGAACCATCTGTGAAGTTGCAGCAGATGTTGAAAAGAAATGCCACAATGAATAGACTCAATCTAAGGTCTGTGTAAATCTCAACTGCAGTGATTACAATGGAAGAGATAGCCTTAAGAGGAAAAACATAATAACTGCCAATTAAAGAAAAGTGCTATATAAGTATGATCAAATTGCATAAAATATTAAAAAAAAAAAAAACTAAAATTAATAA
>Ga0228710_1008107_pt1 | contig 15203 bp, 9 predicted proteins | sample MedpolnodulmetaG_FD_177995 | JGI IMG/M metagenome (GOLD analysis project Ga0228710, IMG submission 177995) | Root nodule microbial communities from Medicago polymorpha collected in Santa Monica, California, United States - pink nodules | ecosystem: Host-associated > Plants > Roots > Nodule...
TATATATATATATATATGTTGGTGAGTTACGCATTGTCGAGTCCTTACTTGAAATTCATGCATTCATAGTCATTTTGAGATGATTTGGAGAATGTAATTGATGATGTTTATTACAAAGCTGCTGCAGAACATAATTGGTGATGTTTATTATGTTGGCAGATTCATTAACGGTAAAATTATCTCCGGAATCCTAATGGTAGCACATGCATCTAGATGAGTCTAGAACATTGCATGCATTTGTTAATTGGTGAGTCATGTCATTCTTGGATATGTGGATTGGTGTATACGTTCATGGTGAAACTTGGTGATTGTGGCAAATACTCAAAAAAGGTGAATTGTATGCATTGTTTGATTGCGCTTGTATAGTTGATAGTTTATGATGATGTTGAGTTTATTAATCATTTGAAATTAAATATGTTGGCTTACTTTCATTTGATTATACTTTAATTGATTGAATGTTATCTAACCCCTAATGGTTATTTGATTGATTGCCTACCTTATTCTTAAGGATGGTTAGACGGTGTGCAGGACTAGTCGCTTTGCTTTGCTTGTGAGTATGCCGAAGGCTAACTTGGAGCTACCTTGTCTTTTGCTTTTGGAGTCTTAGTGTGTCGGGCTTTGATTAGGGTGTTTGTCTGTCATTGTTTATATTTTATGACTTTATGAGATTTATTCACTCATTATGCTGAGATTGAAGATTTATTTTGGTGATGTATTATGGTTTATGTGACATGGCAACTTGGAGATTTTATATAGTTGTTGATGAGATATTATGATATTATTTCGTTGCGATGTTTTGAAAAAATATTTATGCACGTTTGGACTTATAGAAGAAGTAGCATCTAAATCATTTGTGTAATTTACTGCTTTAAGGTTTTAGGGTGTTACACTACCCAAACCAAAATGCTATTATCACATATCGAAACAACATCGACTAACGAATCAAACTTTTACCATCATCAATCTGAACTAGCTGCAATCATCACCGTCTCCTCCCCAAATTCATTGTCTCCTACCCAAACCCAAAATCGAATCCACACTCAATGAACACCGAATCAAACTTCTGATCCATCCACCATCTTTGACGCCACGCCCATCCATCAAATGACCACCAAAAACATCATCATCCCCTGGCCATGCCTCAGTGAAGCTCCCTAAATCAAACTTAAGCCCATGCCCTTGCTAATGTCTGTGACATCCCCACCATCCAACTCTCAAACTGATTGTGAAAGGTAATCACTTCAGGATAACAATATCAGAAGAAGAATATCTCCTTGGATTAGAATCCTTTAAAAACAATCTACATGCCAGAATCATCTGGCCTAAAGGCACGACTCAACTTACAGTAGTGGCTTTGTCTGAAAAGCTGAAAATGTTGTAGAAAACATTAGGTGAATGAGGGGTAACATCCCTAAGAAATGATTACTAAGAATTTTCATTCTCCTTAATTGAGGTTTCCAGAAGCGTGAGAGCTATTGGTTCCTGGAATTAAAATCCAAGATTGTTGAAACTCTTAGCTTGGATAGTTGATTTTAATCAAAATCTACAACATAACTCCTTTGCTCATGTATCCATGATATCACATTTGGCATTTTTTTAGTGTGTTAGTTGATATAGATTTGACATCTGAGTTGAAATGGAAAGTTCTAGTTAAAAGAAAGAGATTCACTTTCTTTGTTGAGTTGGATTATGAAAGCATGTCTGATTATTGCACACATTGTAAAACAATTGGTCATCATGTCAACAAATGTAGAAGGATAATCGTCAGTGAAAATGGGAAAAAATTGACGAGGTTCCATTCTCAAGAAGAGTTGGAAAGGAACCTGTTAAAGAGCATTTTCCCATAAATAACTAAAATATTGCCTCAAATGAGGATTTTCCAATCAACCTTGATGATGAGGTGGCTTTGAAAAAATGTTGACACCAACTGAAATGAAGTACATAACATAAGTGATAACGAAGCAGGCAAAACAAATGCAGTCCAAGACTATCACGTCAAGATAAGACTTGTAGATAATCTAATAGATGAAAACATAGAATATGTCACTAACAAGGTACCAAATGGAAAGTATGACCAATAGAACAACTTCAAACATTTGAATATGTTGATGCTACACAATTGAATGAAGAAGAAAGTTAAAGCCAAAATACACTAGTGGACACTCCTATAAGAATTCAACAAGACATGCATTTTCTCAAAGAATCATGGGATACTCTGGCCGACAAAGAGGGTGATGAAATTGATGCAATATTGATTCATGAACGTAATATTGACAGTCTAATTCAAAGAGAAGATCAGAGAAACATCGAAGAATTAGGCTTCAAAATTGTCACTAATAGGAAGAAACGTCAAAAAACTCAAAAGAGCAGCTATGCAACCCGATCCAAAGGCGATTATCCAAATCCTTTTAGATGAAGTGCCTCTCATGGAACATTAGAGGGATTTCCAATCAAGGTTGGCCTTAAAGAGGTTACTTCTTACTCATAACACTGACTTGGTTTTTATAGCCGAGCCTTGGTTAGAATACTCATTTGAGAAATGAAAGATTTTGAGGGGCTTGTAACCTGACCAGATTATCTCGAATTGTTACTTCTCTGGGCTTTAAAATTGGAACATTTTCCTTCATTTATCTTGGTGTGCCAATATTCAAGGGTAAACAAAAACTACTCACTTTAAGGCTATAACAGATAAAATCAAGTGCAAATTGGCTTCTTCGAAATCATCATTATTGTCAATTGTTAGAAGGTCTCTGTTGGTTAAATTTGTGATCCAAAGTATGTTAATTAACATCATGTCGGTTTATTCTTGGCTTGTTTAACTACTTAAAAATATTGAAGGATGGATTACAAATTTTTATAAGGAGTGGGAATACCTCAACTAGGAAATTGGTCACAATTTCTTGAAAGAAAGTTTGCAAGCCACTCTCTGAGGGAGGTGACTCACTTGAAACTTTGTTGGAGTTTTTTGAATTCTCAAGATTCATGGGCAGCCTTTCTAAAATGTATAGTGATTAGACATAATGTGTCTATAGTTCATCATATCTCTTCATCCCTATGGAGCAGTATAAAATCAAAGTACATGATTATGATGGAGAGTTATAGTCGACTCATATGTGATGGAACAAATATCAACTTCTGGAAGGCCAAGTGGTGTGTTCAGCCTGATTGTGAAATGTTAAATTTTCCTTTGGATTCTTTGAGGAATCTTAAAGCAAGTGTCAGTGAATTCAATGTATATTCTAACTAGAGACTGCCTAACTCAGTTCTACATACTTTGCCACTACTCAATCATATTGTTCACTAAGTTACACTTCCTTCCTCTCACAGAGCTGACAAGCTTGCTTGGAATGAGAATAACTCTAGTGAGTTATCTCTGAAGGATGCTTACTTGGTAAAATCCCCATTATTGAGTAAAACTTATCACTGGGCTAAAACAATTTGATCCCCATATGTGCCCCTTTCCAATTCTCTCTTGGTGTGGAGAATTATGCATGACAGATTACCCACTAACGAGCTTTTGGTGAGTAGAGGTTTCAACTTCCAATCAATGTGTAATATTTGCTGCTCTCCAGTAGAATCCATCTTTCCCTTTTTTCAAAGCTTCTTTGCATTCTATGTGATTTGTCCTCACCCGAACACTTTCAGGGAAATTTCCCAGAAGGTGATCCATCCCAAAATTGTTCACGCTTCACTATGTAGTTTTTGTGGAATGGGCTACCAAAAAAAAGATGCATCTTATTGATGTAGGTAATACCAAACAATTCTTATAAGCCTTCATTCAATCATGCAGTCCTATACCTACAAAGCCTGAGGATCACTCTCATTCCGATGTGTGTTAGTCTATATGACAAACTAGTAAGTGCGCTATAGGGGGTGTCAATAGCGTTTTTCGTTTTTCAAAAGGTTTTGCGAAAGCGTGGATTAACAAGAGTATGACTATAGAATTTGTGCATAATGATGATAACAAAATTAGGACAATGAATATCAAATAAGATTCAAATGTGAATTGAGAAGTTCAAATAATCAATCCTATGGAGCAAATCATTAATCAATACACATACATTTAAATTGCAAAACTAAACTATTTCAAACCAAACATATTAACAAAAAAACACACAAACAACTAATGAACACAAGACATAGGAATCAATTTGCTTGAAGATTACCTCCAACTTGATTGTGAGAATTAAATTGAGAGAATCTCAATTAAAGTATTTGAGATTAAGTGATGTAAAACGGTAAGTTCACAATCAAATTAAGATTTCTATAAGAGAGAATTCATATGCAATTAAAATGCGAAAAATCTAAAAGGATAAGGGGAATAAGAACACCGTGATTTGTAGTGGTTCTCCTTGTTCACCCTCGCTAAGTGTAACACCCTTGAACACCACCATTAATATTTAAATACAAATACAACAATTAATTCATATTATGCTCAAGGTGCAACATCATTAAACTCCAAAAATACATATAATATTTTTCATCAAAGTTACGCAGCGGAATACATTTTAAATGCATTCTTAGTTTGAAGGAACATTTCTGCAGGTAGAGCTGTTATTCTTGTCTTGTTGCAGAGACACGAACAGAGTAGTGGAAGAAGTGGTTGTACAATTTGAAGTAGATAAAATAGTCACAAGGAAGGGGGGGTTTGAATTGTGACCCTTTAAAAATTAATCTGTAACTTAAAATATAATTCTAAAGTTGAAACTTGGAATGATAAAGTTAGTATCAGACTTCAGAACGTTCTGATGTCTGAGAGTAAAAACAATTTAACAAAGTAAATGTGTTTGTGTGTGATTTGTGTTTGCAGTAAGTAAAGAGTAAAGGGAAGAGAAAGAACACACAAAGAGTTATAGTGGTTCACCCAACATGGGCTAGTCCACTCCTTACAATCTTGTGAGAGTTTCCACTATGATGCTTGAGATAACCTCTCAAATCCTGCACCTTACAACCTTTGTTCACCTGAACAATTACACAACCTGTATTATCAAAGCCTCAGCAGGCTTGCACCTTGTTGCTAAGTTAACCACTTAGACTTTTACAATCCTTGCTCAAACTAACACTTTAGTACCCCTAAAGCTAGATGAGACTTAATTACAATTTGTAAGAAGTTTGAATGTTTGAGAATCAAACAGAGGAAGAGGAGGAAGAAGAAGAAGTTATCTTTCAAAGAGATAACAGAAAGTATTGATGTGCACTAAGGAATCAAAAGCCTTTAGTCATTGATCAATTTCAATTGCAAGAGCCAAAAACAATCTCAAGTTGTTTAGATATGTGCTTTGCAATGGTGCAAGTTTTGCTAAGGCCTTGATCTCTATTTATAGAGTCTTTGGGCTCATATAGCCGTTGTAGGGTGACCAATGGTGTTATGCCATGTGTCCTGGGCCCCACAAGCTTTTACTTGAAAATCTGGGTGAACATTCTGATCATCAGAATGTTGTTGTGTTCCCAGGATGAACATCAGAATGTTGCTGTGTTCTTCATCAGAATGTTGATGTTCATGATGATCTTCATCTGGGTTCATCAATGATGAATGCCTGATGAGTTTCTGGGTTGGTTCCAGACGTGACATGAGATTTGTTGGGCTTTATCCACCAAAAAAGTAACTTCTCCATATGCATCAAAAGTTGCTGCATAAAGTGGGATAAAGTTGAGCTAAGTTCACCAACTCTGTCTTGGTCACTGTGCAGGAGAGAGAATAGTGGGTCTGCAGCTTCAGGCCCATGCTTCAAGGGGATTTTGCTTGATTCTGGTCAGAGATAAGATTATCTCTGATGCAAGATCTCCTTTTGCTACTTTTCTTATCTTTTTACCAACTACACTGTTCATAGCTGGAAGCATGTGCAGAAGTGAACATTCTGATCATCAGAATGTTCCATTTGTTGTTACTTTAGGTTGATTTATAAGACTTAACTTTTGATGTAATCAACTCTAATAGTAAACACAACTGAAGTGCAGTGACTGCAACATCTAGGATATTATTCTCATTGGAATATTCCTAGTACTTTAATGTTCATAGTCTTGGATGAACATCAAAGATCTTTTTGACATAGTTCCTTGTCCATGCCTTTATTGTTGATAGAATCATGCAGATGTACTTTACTGGACCTTTTATTCATGTCATATGTACTTGCATGTTCTTCATGTTCTTGATGATTCTGGGTTTGCTTATGAACACCCTTCTGAACTACCATCAGAACGTTCTGATCAACTTTCTGATCAACATTCTGATCTAACTTTCTGATCTTCAGAGTTAGTTCATGAATTTAATGTCCTTTGATTTCTTATATCTTGGTATGATTTAAACCTGTTCCTGTCTTAGTAAAACACTCAAGAGCACAAGTTTAATACCAAAGAATTAATTAAAGTCCATTTAATCTTAATCATTAAAGTTTATTATCTTTAAAATTAATTTGGGATTTTGCCTCAACACGTAGTGCCGAAGTTGTTGAACTATGAATCTATTTTCCGTTGCAATGTCATTGAAATTTTGACAAGGTTGTTTTAATAAATAGTAACTTTACTCTATTTATACTTTAAATGTAGTGTGATATCCCGTTTTACGTTGAATACTCTGATTATCTGTATTATTTACATTGTTGGGAAAACGGGGTGTTACAGTACCGTCGAACATCAATATGTCACAGGACGCGGCCATTCGCATCCCTCCTTCTCAATCTCATATTCAATGGAATCCTTGTTGTTGAATAAGAATTTTGACTTGTTAAGATAATTTTTGGTGTGTCAAGGGTTGCATCTGTTTGATCGATGGAATCCTTCTCAATGTGTATATGAAATTAAGTTTCATCCATATATTATTTTTTTTCAATTTATTTTTTGTTTAGTATTCTGCTTTCTTATGGTTTCTTTAGAACAAAAATAATCACTTTTGGTTGAATTAATGAGAAGGTATACTTGTGATGATACTGATATAATAATGAAAGTTGCATACTAAGCTACATACAATTTTGAAAGAAAAGAGGAGGTAATGAAAGTTGCTTGAAAACCATAGATCATAATAATTGGCCAGTGAGGATTCAAATAATTAGAATGAGAAGTGCATTCATTCCGTGGCTGGTTAGGAGGTGCAGCTGCTGTCATGACAATTTGGCTGCCCTTGCTGTGTTTAGCTCGGCTACTGTCATGACAGCACATGTTTTGTTGGCCGAAGGTGTTGGTTTTGGGGCTAATGTTTACTAATTTCTGCCTCATTGAAAAATATGAACAAGATGGTCTATTTAATTTCAAGCTTTAGACCACTAAGTATTGATATGTTGTTTAGTGCTTACTTTAATGCATCTGTACACTCAAAAGAGACAAATATCTTCAATTTTGCTAGCCATATCAGTTTTATATGGAATAGATTCTCACATGTTGTTTGGTACAGATTAAAAGTAAGTAACTTTTAATACATTCACTAAAATTAAAACAGGCCTGATACACACATTCACTAAAATTGGAATCAATCAATGGTGCGATGGAAAACACAACGATACAACGAGCCCCCTATAATGGTAACCCAATTGAAAACAAACAGAACACCAAAAAATCAGAAAAAACACACAACCAAGCTGCTCCACTGTTAGCACCAGAAACATGTAAAATTGACTGCATAACTAGCAGCGCTACTGACTGCATAACCAAAATTGCTGAAAGGCTTGAGCTGCTTCAGTATTTGTTCATTGAATTCAATCAAACTTTTACCAAAAGCATTGTGGTCAAAATACAAAATCATTGTATATTCTATAGACATCAAATCTGTTTGAATTAATAATTACAAAAATTCATATCCAAAATATCAACATGAAATTACAAAAATAATCAGCTCCATTTCTTTCGATTTAGATCAAAAGTCAATCAAAGTAATGCCCGAATATTTGTATCATCAAGAGGTGCCTACATTAATAACAAGAAATAATTAGTATCATGATTGTGTGATAAAAATAATAATTAGTATCCAGGATAGTTCCTCATGAAAATGATATGAAATTACCATCAACATAGTTGTGTAACTAATAAACATGTCCTCACGTGCTAGCGGGGGCTCATAAGTTGGAGGCGCAGAACAAGATACTCCATCAACCATTTGAGTTGTTAATTCTATAACCTAAAATGATTATGTAAAACTAAAATAATTGAAAGTACATGTAAAAATAAAACAAAGTAATCTACATAACGACTTATATACCTGTGAATTTCTTTAGGGTGGGGCGCGTCTAGTTTGAGCATGTTTACTTGGAAGAGCACTTCTTTTCTTAGGCTGGCGCTCAAGGAAACTTTTATGTCGCTTAGTTCCCTTTAAGCCGGGTTGTTTCTTGAATCCCTTTGGTTGTATAGCATCAGAACTCACAAATGACGGATGATCACCGTCATTGTCTATAGCTTGTGTCCGACATTCTATTGCTTTCTTGAACATTTCGTCTACACTATTATCAAGAAGCATGAGGCAATCTTCACTATACGATGCTACGGTTGCTGCTCTAATGAACTTAGAGACAACTTGCTTGAACATTTGATTTCTAGACAACTTAGGATCTTGTTTAACCTCCTTTCCCCTAAAATCTTGCACAATGCCACAACAGGCTTCTCTTGTCCACCTTCTTAAAATATACTTCTCAGGAATCGCCTTAACATCATTCAATTCAAACACTTTTAATGCATGTGAACAAAGTATGCCAAATGTATCATACATCTTACAAATACAAGTAATTGAAGTTGAAACACGATTAAATGATACTCTCCAAGATCCTTCATGTTTTGATTTAGTGATGACATATTCACAAAGAGAGTCAGATTCATGTCTAGTTGGTACAGATAAAGTTAAGAATAACTGAAACTCGTATTGAAACAACTCAAATACAGTGTGTGTGTGTGTATACCTTTCCCATTTGCATTAGTATTGGTGAAGTTTCATACATTAAGCTTGCAAGCTTATGTGAGGACTCATAGTCACAACTCAATTCTTTCTCTCTCTTCTCCTCAACAATTCTTTCAAAATGTTTGAAGAATTGTAGGATGCCCAAATTCGGTTTCAGACAAACTTTGAAGTGAGCATTCAAACTTTCACTAACTTGTGTACTTCGCATGCCAAGTGTCAATGCTTCCTTCATATAACATGCAGCCCATTTTTTTTTAATGGCATAAGCTGACTTGATCCAATTTTTATCGTGAAGATTATATTCATTTACCAAGTCAAACCAAGCTTTCTCAAAATCTACTTCAATGTCAATATCATACATGCACTTACTGAAATCTCTTAGCAAAGAACCTCCTTTCTTCATTCCATTTCCAAGATGTTTAATTCCATTCTGCAACAAGTTCCATGTGCATAAACCATGGTGAGTCTCAGGCATCACTTCTTCAAGTGCCTTAGCCATTGCTTGATCTTGGTCAGTGAAGATTGTCTTTGGTTTTTTGTTGTTGTGAGCTTGTAGGAATGTATCAAAAAACCATTTAAATGATGCGCTTGTCTCATCATACATTAGTACTGCACCAAAAATGATCGAACCTCTATAATGGTTGAAACCAGAAAACAAAGCAAGTGGTTTATTGGCACGGTTGGTACAATATGTGGTGTCCAATGAAACAACATCACCAAAATACCCGTAATCCAAAATCATTTTTGCATCACACCAGAACACGTTTGTAATTTGTTCATCTATATCCATCTGATATGCATGAAAGAAGGACGGATTCTCCAACAATTGTCGTTGGAAATACTGTGAAAGATATCCAGCATCGCCATACACCATACTTCTTTGTCTTTTTGTAGTAATGTAGTTTCTTACATCCACTTGTGTATATCCAACATTAGTTATATGCCCTGCATGTGTGCTCATAAGTTGATATGTTGCCTTCTACCCTAATCCAGAGTCATCAGCCATATCAATCTCATATGCTCGTACTTCAATTATCATTCTATGTGATCGAAGCATGTGTGTTGTCTCTCGTTTTAGTAGATCATGGTTATGGTTTTCTTCAAACTCATGGATGACCAACTTTCCATTTTTACATGAAAGTGTAATTCTTGCTAAGCAATCCGTTCTAGACTTGGCTCTCCGGATTTTTCCTTCATATGTATATTTTTTCTCTTTCTTCCGTAGTCCTTCCTTACAACAAACAAACCTACATGACGATACGATACCGTGTTTGTTCTTGTTTGTAAAATGTATTCTAACTCCGAAGCCCTCACGAAAACCATAAGCAAGCCAAAATTGTTCAGCCTCTTCCATAGTATCAAATTCCATTCCAAGTCTTGGCTTCCAATCAACATTTGAAGATGTCATGTTTGATTAAACTACCCAAATGAAGGAACCTAAAAAGTAAATAAAAGAGGTAAGAGTAAGACATAAAAAAAAATAAAAATTTATATCTCTTATAATAATATAATCCTAATGTATTGCTATTAAACAGAGCATATGTATTGCTACTAAAAAAACAGAGCATTGGTTCAAAAGATTAAACTACTTCAATCCTAAAATAAAACCCTAAATCTCCTAAAACCTAATCCTAATGAATTGAAATTGGTTCAAAAGATTTGTTTTCTTTCCCTAATCAAGTGTAGTCATTCCCTATTTTAATCTTGATTTTGATTTTGATTTTGGTTTGTTCTCACTACCATAACCATTACAAAAGATGAATAAAAAAGATAAGAAAAAACAAACAAACCTTAAGAAGACAGATTATGAGGCGACGACATGGCGGAGGTGGTCATTGGTGGTGATCGGCGGCGTACAACGGGGAAAATGAGTGGTGGCCAGTTTTGCTTTGAAGTGGCAAGGGAGAAAACAAAAGAGTGGTATCGTGTTTGTGAGCCGCGGTTGGTTCTTTTCACTTAAAATGGTTGTTTTGTTTTTTTTTAATGACTCTGTGCCACGTGTCAGCCTCTAATTGGTAATGTCACCATACCATTAGTTTCTCAATGGTAGTGAAGTGCTCCCCCTCACCTAACACCCTCTCTCTCTCTACTCTCACACCCATTTTCTAAACACCCATTTTCTAAATGCCATCATCGACCTCTACTCCACCACCAGAATCTAGCGGACCTCCGCCGTATCTCGACTATCACATGTGGCCATTTCATCTCTGCCACAGCCGTCTCTGATTTCGACCCAACGCTTTCTTCTTGCTCAAATCAGAACATCTACTCTTCTCTCTCAATTGTTTCTCTTCTCCTCTCTCAATTGTTGTTTTCGCTGCTTTTCTTCATCCTCATCGCCGCCAGTTCCGGCCACAGCACCGAAATCTGGGTTTGTTTCTATCTCATTTAAACTGATGGTAAGTTAATTAAATTTGTATTTTTGTGTCTTTATTGAGTAAACAATGGTGTTGTTTACATGATTTTTCATCGTCCACTACTGTTAGAGACATGTTATTCTCAAATATCAATTAGTTTTATTTTAATAATATGTTGGTTTTGCTTTTGGTTGTTCTTCAATGGGCGAGTCCTCTGTTGATGCTTGAATGGTTGTGTTCTTTCACTCCTTATTTGGGATCTTTCCTTATCTATTATCAAGTAAGTTTTTTATTTGTCTATCCTTTAGTTTCTTGAAACTAATGTGAAATTCATTTTTAAGTTTTGTTGTATTACAGAAGTAATATATATAGTTTATGTGTCTAGGGATTTCATGTACAACCAACAAATATATATAGTTTCTTATGCTAAAAATGATGACAAGTAATATGGGCATATTAAGCTTTGAATAGAGACAAGTAATTAATATTTCAGATTACTAATAATTATGCAGATTGATTTAATAGTTGAGATGATGTATAATTTCTAACATCATAATTTCGAGCATGAGATAATGTATTTTTTGGGTATGTTTGTTCATATGTTTAACTCTGTATTTCCTTTCTTTTTTTTTTTTTGTTACTTATGGTGGTTATTATGGTTTTTGTTCTAATCATGGCAAATAATTTGAGTTCAGTGTTTCAAAATGAGATGAAAATCTATAGAAAGAGGCTATGAGACCAATACAATTCACTTGCTTTTTGAATTCTCCTAGAGTTTGGTGTTCTATGTTAAAAAAAAATTAAAACCACTACCATATGATGAAGCAAGAGTTTTACAATCAAGTGTTGTTTGACATGAAGATATCTTTGTAATCGAAGACGTCTTACTTGATGCCACTACATTTATTGTTATGTTAGATTACTTTATCATATTCTATGATTAATTATTTCCTTATATTTTTTATAGTTAAATCTGCAATCTGTTTTTTATGAAGCGGCAATTATAATAGATCCCTCCTTCTCTCAGTACCCCAACGTTTAACTGCAAACAATGGGTGAGAGAACAACTTGCAGCAGCACTAGCCATCAAGAACTGAGGGATAGCTAGATGACACTGATTCCACCATGTATTCTCATATTCTTCTCACTATCTTATTTTTGCTCATCTTTCTTTCTCTCCTCCTTTTAACGTTACTTCTTTTTATTATCATGTTTTTTCTGCGATTGTTGATCTTTCCTTTTCATTGTTTGATCCCTTCTGAAGCAACAAGGTATTCTAGATTTTTAGATTTTGAATCCCTTTTCGGATCGTTGACAACTTGCTCGCAATCATGGGGCAGAGCTCACAGTGGTATGACAATGTCTTTTACTATAATTTGTTTTTCTTCTTTGTTTGATATTTTCTGAAAGCATTCTTCATATAAACTTTAGGCCTTAACAAAAAATGTATGACACATTTAAATCTTAAAGCAACCTGTAACTTAAAAAGTTATTTAGCATTATCTTTTATGCTGAGAATGTGTCTTGGCAGGTGTTGTTATTTATCTCATTTTCAAATTGTTATATAGGTATTTGAATTAAGAAGACTTAAATTTATATGTTGGGATATGACAGTTGGAGGACCATTTCAACAATTTTGGAATGGGCATTTGCAGAGATGTTGAAGGTCAAGATGAAATAAGGATTTTCAGGTATGAATTGGAAGTAGATAAAATATTGTGAATCCAATGAACTACTTGAAGTGCGTACAATCAAAGAAACTTAAAGGTTATTACTCTTCTTTTGATACACATCGAAATTTTATCAACTATGTGAAATTAAATTTGTTTTTACTCTGTCAAACATGAGTTTTTTTAGTTTATGTGTAACCTCTTCCTTTTGAGTTCCAACCCTCCGGTCAATGATCTTTGATTGTTGTCAAATATATGAAGATCATTTAATTTCAATAGAGAAAAATATGTAATAATAATGAAATTATTGAATATCAATATTAGTAAGTTTTATTAGTAAGTTTTGACTGTTGGAAACTTTGACACATTTAAACTTATGTCCATTCCATGATCTTTGATTGTTGACAACAACAAGAGGATCATTTAAGATTCTAATTCTACTATTAATTTTCTTAAAAATTAAAATAAAGTTGGAAACTTGGGATGCTTAGGCTGAGAAAAATTGTTTTGCTCAGATTGTACTGATATGGTCTCTTTGATACCTAACACTAGAGTATTTATTTTTGAAAGATGTAAGAATTATGTAGTTCATGCATTAGTTATAGTTGCTTGAAACTATGATTCTACATCATGGTTTCTCAACAATGTAAATAATACAAATAGAGTATCTCTCAGCATTGCTTGTACTTTGGGTTGTGTTGCTTGTACAAATAGAGTATCATCACAATTTTCTTGCCCAATAGCCTTGAGCTTTTCATCCTTCTCCAAAAGGTATTGTGCAATTTGTTTCTTCTTTTCTGCTATCAACTTATCAGCACGTTCTTTAGCCATACTGGCCATAGCAGGAGTCACAACAAACATTGGAGAGACAATCTCAGCAGCTGGCTATCTTTTTCTAGACCTTAATCCTTGCTCTTCTTCATCTAATTCTTCAAGAGCTAATTGCACCTCCTCATTGGTGATTGAAGTATCTCCTTTACCCCTTTTTCTCTTAAGAGCAGGAGCAGAAGCACTGTCGTAGTTAGTTGCTTCAGACTTAGCCACCTTCTGTTTCTTGGCCTTAGCAACAGGAGCTTCTGATTCAGTATCAACCTTGGTCCTTTTGCCCTTGACTCTGAGAGGAGCACCATAAGAAGTATCAGGGATGTCTTCATCCTGAATGGTTTCACTTGTTTCCTTGGCATGTGCAGCTATATATTCAGCCAAAGCTTCAGGATTATCCTCTTTTGAGATGGGAGGAAAATCCATCATCAGTTCTGATTGAACTGTGGATTCTTTCAGGTCCTTCTCGTTGGGAGAGAATTTCCTGATAATCTTCATATTCTGCAGAGTCTTGTCATTGATAATTTTCCCAGTAACAGTTCCAAGAATTCTGTCAGTACCAAGCTTGAGTTTCCTCAGAATCTCCAGCAATTTACCTTGAGAAAAGATCTCAGACAGCAGCCTCCCACATGGCACTTGCTTTCTTTTCCCTTTGATTCCTTCTTTGATAGCCCAACACAGATGATGCATGAGGTATCTTGGAAGATTTATGTTCTGATAAGAAGCCAAGAAATACAGAACCAGTTTGTGGTCCAGACTAGGTTGGTCAGACCCTCCTCCCTTCTGAAAGAAGCAGTCAGTGATAAACTTCTGGAGCGTCCTGTGATTATCATCCATGTCCACCAACTTAGTTGTTGGGTCTCCTTTCAGCAGCAAATTAGTGTAGCTTTCCAACAAGGGATTCTTCTTGCTGACGTTCCACTGAAATCTGCCTTCAGGAGCCATTCTGCATGCTCTGGCAATCACTTCTTCTGTGATGGTTATAGGAATACCCATCACTGCTGATCTGATTTCTAACTTCTTAAACGGTTCAAGACCCATTTCTTTCCTCAATTTCCCTTTCAGACTTGGATCCCTTGACACAGCCTGTGTTTCTTCTAACTTTGCAGCTTCTTGATCGTAAACCTCAGCCCTTACCCAGAAGTCTTTGACCAGTTTCACATATGTTGGTCCATTCAACATAAGAAAATAATCAAACATCTTTTGTGCTTCCATCAGTGCCTCCAGGTCCATTCCATTTCTCTTGAGAGAGGCGAAATCCACTAGTGATTCCACTTGAACATCAAAAGATTCAAAAAGAATAGTCATGGTCTTCGGTTTGATCAAGTAACTAGACCCTGTGTCGAGTTGCATACCAGAACCACTTGTTGAAGTTGCCATTGAAGAATGTTGAAGGTTTAGGGTTTCTAGTTTAAGAGATAGAGAAAATCTGATTTTCTTAGCGTAACTGTTTGAAAAACTTGAAAGTGTAGGTAA
>Ga0228710_1008108_pt1 | contig 15202 bp, 9 predicted proteins | sample MedpolnodulmetaG_FD_177995 | JGI IMG/M metagenome (GOLD analysis project Ga0228710, IMG submission 177995) | Root nodule microbial communities from Medicago polymorpha collected in Santa Monica, California, United States - pink nodules | ecosystem: Host-associated > Plants > Roots > Nodule...
AGCGGGAGGACTTATGTCCTGGAACGCCTCGTCGTTCAAAGCGGGAGAACTTATGTTCTGGAACGTCTTATCGTTCAAAATTGGTGAGGACTTCGGTCCTGTGAATGCTTTAACCATTCAAAATCCAGTGAGGACTTATGTCCTGTAAAATGGTACCACATGCATACTGCATAGTCAAGTTGTTGTTGTGTCGTTGCATTGTTGTAATGTTGAGTTGTCGTCGTCGTTGTTGAGTTGTTGTTGTTGATTAAAATGCTAAGTGAAAATAAATGAAGCATATGTGAAACATCATTGATGATAAATATATGTGAGCTATTATTGTTGTTTATTATTGTTGTTAACTATTGTTGTTAACTACTATTGTTAACCATTGTTGTTAATTATTGTTGTCCATTATTGTTGTTTAGATTGTTAAATTTCGTTGATGAATTATATGCTTATTATTATTGAATGTGAAATCTCACCCCTTCTGTTGGAATTGCCGCCTTGTGGGCAAGTGCAGATAATCAGGATTAGTTGTTGGTGTGAGTTGACTCTCTTGCGCGTCGTCTTAGGGTCGCTCTGATACGTAACGGGATTGGGATATTTGCTTTGTTTTCCATTGTTACGTATTGCTTTATGAACTATGTTGAGTGAACCTTTTTGGAATAAAGAATTTCTTTTAAGTTGTTTATGTTGAGGCCGTAGTGCCAAAGATTGTTGAATTTTCCACTGCGATATAAATGAATTTTTGATCAGGTTGTTTTGATAAATAGTAATTGCTCTATTTACGTTTTAAAAGTAGTGTGACATTCCGTTTTACGTCGAATACTCTGATTATCTGTATTATTTACATATGTTGGGAAAACGGGGTGTTACAACACATATGGGGCTGCCTCATGCACCATTAGTGCATGGACATCCACCATTAGTGCATGATGCATTGTTATCAATGCCTCATGCGCCTCCGGTGCCCCTATATGCGACCCTAGTGTACAACTATATGCATAAATTTCCTGCAATTTAGTTTTCAATCTGAAAGGGTGGAGAAAGCTCAGTTTTCTTCTCTTAAACCCTAAGTAATCATAAGATAAAAATAGAGACCCTTGCACACATTATTTTTCATTCAGGAATCTAGCGGTTCAAGGCAAGGGTTAAGCATTAGAGTTCCAAGGCTGAATTCCACCCTCCTTTTATTATCTCTATGATATGTTTTTCTATTGTTTTGTTATGACGTTTGTTGCAATGAGTAACTAAACCTCTTTGATTAGGGTTCTAAGATGAACCTCTTCTTATTTTTTGGATTCAATAAGTAAAGTTTTCATTCAGTTTTGTTTTTCTTGTATCCGATTTAAAAGAGTTCTTGCATGTGTTTAATTAATACTTTTTCAATTGAGAATCTGTATCGGTAATCATGGAAATTGATCCGTAGAGAATTAGTAGGATTGGCAACCCAAAAATATTTAATTTCTTTGTTCATGGCAGTTCTAATTACTTACTTCATAATTATGATAATCAAATTCAAGTTTGAAATCTAAAGTTTTCTACTCTGGTCTTTGGGGAATGTTGCAGTGTAACTAGGTTAGCTCGGAACCTACGTTGCCGTAAGAAATAATTTGATGGAGTTTTTATATATTAGTTTCAATAAATCATCGGTAGACACCACATAACTGATTGTTTTCTAAGTTAATTCCAACAAAAACGAAGGGGGGATTCAAGGATTCCCTAATCGTTGTTAACCATCTGAATCACAAACATGATCTCGCATTGGACAGACGAATTAAACCCTGCAACTCTATTCAAATCTCTTTTAATTTTACACTTTGAAAAAAGTTTTACTGATTGCTAAGTTGAATGACAATCACTATGATGAATCATAAACCTACTACTTTATTACTTGTTACGATAATGCGCACTTGCCAATTTTGTCCGTCATATATATGCAAACATCTTCAACTTCATCAAACAAAAGGGAAAAAAAAGTGATAAATTTTTATAGGAGATATAACGTCAATTAGCAACTAGTATTTTTGGGGCGTGATTAGTTAAAATAAAAGGCCATGATCTCAAGAGTCAATCCTATTGATTGAAATGGGAGTCTAATGGATCATTCCCTCAAGTGACTTAGACATCAAATATTACGAAAATTTCTTTTCTTACTTCTCAAAGTTCTCTTAAACTTACCACGCCGGCAGTTAACCGTCGTTTGACTCTCGAACACAGTTAAATGTCGTTCTGCACCTTTTAGAGTTATTTAATCATTTTGTTTTAAATCGGTTAACTGATCTTAAAATTGTCTCCAACGATATTTAACGGTTGTTGTAAAAGCGAACAATAGTTGAAAAAAGAGAAATTTAAAAAGTAAGAGTAATATCTAAAATTTCAAGACATTAAATTTATGAATTTATTTATGAATTCTTTAACTAGTGTCTTAGGGACACGAGTTAACAAGAACCATACATTTATATATTTCGGCAAAATTACACCATGCATCCTTTAAGTTTGAGGTTTGTAACAAATTGATCTTTAAGTTATTTTCGTCACACATAAGTTATTTAAGTTTATAAATGTTTTCAATGTAATCCTTCTGTTAACCAAACGTTACAAAAACGATGATGTGGCAGAAAGACTAAATCGAAAACTTTACAAAGGACTTATCTGTGACCAAAATAACTTAAAAGATCAATCTGTTACAAACCTCAAACGTAAAGGACTTAGGTATGACCAAAATAACTTAAATGACCAATTTATTAAAAACCTTAAATTTAAAGGACCTTTGATGTAATTTAGCTATATATTTCTCAACTCTTACTTTTCTAAGCCACCTCACACTTGCAGCAACAAATAGAGCAGTAAACCTATATTTATAGGTATGGACAAAATACTTACATTCCCGTCTTATCACGCTAGGCCTGCCTCTGAAAAATAGATTGTAATGTCGTAATGCTAGACGATCTTGTGGTGTGGTATGAGTGGAGTTGAAACAAGGGGATCATATCTCCCTGCTAGGGATCGGATGCTATTGTGGTGCATTATTATTTGGTGCCCCAACATTAAATGCTTGTCTGGCTGACCCATTCAAATTGTTAGTCCTAAGAACTGTCACCTCAGAATCACGCTCCATCATCATTACAGTTAAAGCAGTTTTAACCTATTATTCACTCCATCCATTACCGACTACTTGTCATATACCTTAACCTATTGTAGCATTCTCATTAAATGCTGCATTACAATTGTTTCCAAAATTAGCACCCTAAGCATTAACTTGTTTGATCTTGACACATATATTGACATCGTCTTCCAGGACTCCACGGTGAGGAAGATCCAGGACTCCATAATACCAAGATATGTATGTAACCGACAATAAGGGTCCAGTAAAATTATTGGTCCGAAGTGATCAAGAATGATGGCTGGCATGAAACAACAATCCGTCAAAGGTAGAAGTTTGGGTACCAGTAAACTCTCAAATGCAAGGTTGTCAAAATCGGGATTTACTTTAGGTCGAAAGGGAATAGGAAAATCGGAACTTGTAAAATCGCAATCAAAATCGAAGGATTTTACTCAAGGACTTTTGTAAAATCGATATATGAAATTGTAAAATCGTAATCAAAATCGATGGATTTTACCAAAAAATAATACTAAATATATGTATGAATGATATATAGTCATAGATAACTTAGTTTATAAAAATCGTAAAATCGCAATCAAAATCCCTGGATTTTGCCTATTTAGGATTCTACTGTGGAATTGAGTCGTTGAAAGTGAAAAAAGTCGCAAAATCCTGGATTTTAGGATTTAAGTCGGAATTTTGACAACAATGCTCAAATGTTCAAGTTAGTATGAAGGCAAAGTAGGACCGTCTCAAAAACATTGAGGCCTAAAACAAACTACTCCATCCGTCTCATAATAACCGAGTCATTTGTAAAAAAAAAATGTCCTACAGTAACTGAGTCATTTCACTTTTCTATATACTATTAATTTTTTTTTCCTTTTATAACTCTAATTAATACTACTTTCATCACTCCCAATTTAATATATTCCACTTTGCATTTATGATAGTGGGGAATGCATCAATACTTAACAAGAGTACTTAAAACCATTTCTTTCTCTTATTCATTTATACATTTTTTTTAATATGTATGAAATGAGCAAATGACTCAGTTTATCCGGGACGGAGGGAGTATAAGAATGACGCTCTTTTAAAACTCTTTTTTTTTACAGAAAAAATTAATATCCTATGTAAATTTTATTTTTCGACCGTTTTGAGATGCAAAATTGCTTATTAAATTATCACAACTAATCTTTAACATTTATTTTTCAAAAGATGAAAATACAACCAATGTAATCTTTGTTGAGACATTGTCAATCATAGAATTTCGAATTGCCATTTTCCCTCAGGCATTAAGAATTTCATTACATAAGTAGCTTAAGTTCAACATAGCCTCACATATGGATATTAGCTATTATTTTGAATTTCCTACAAATGCTCAAAAGTAGACCGTTACAAAATATGCTTGAAATGATACTATGAATAGATTGAAACAAGGTATTGCAGTGGACCTAAGCTTAAAATAATTCATCGTTTGGAATCTAACCTGAGAGGCTGCAAAGGACCTAAGCTTATATACATTCGTATGAATCCAATGATGGAACCATTTTTTTGACATGTTTATAGTTTTTTTGGGTCATAGCAATTCTGAGGTAGTACATTTCATTCCAGTAATGGCAATGACCATGTTAAATGAACAATGTTGGAACTAGCCAATGAGCTCTACGAGTTTTTACATAGAGAAATAAAAATTCATAATAGACCCAAAGTAATAACAAATTTTGATACTCGAGTTTTCTTTAACAATTTACAAAAGAAACTTGATAAGACTACTCTTCTATTCAATAATTTACAAAGACCACTTAAAATAACAAATCTCAATTTTATTCATAATACATGATTATATTGTAATAGCGAAAGAACAAAGATTAGTCCAACAGACTAACCAAAGATGGTTGCACTTTTGGTCTCCTTGTATACCGAAGCGCAAAAACCACACTAGCTAGAAACTGTACATTAGTTAAGAAGGATATTAAAACACTGGGTGGTATTAGTCCACTACTGATGAAAATCGAAAGCTAAGATACTAATTTTTGCTTTATAACCATCTAAAAGAAGAAAAATTTACAGCATCCACCAAATTGTTGTAGAGATTGATATGTATGTCAGAAAATACGACTATTCCTATCCTTTCAAATAGGCTAAATAGTCGACAACCAAATCACACGGGGAGCATAATGACATTTTTTAAAGACACCTGTCAGCGGGTTAAGATCTTCTTCATTTATAACTTTTTTCATTTGTTTTATTTAGAGAGATAAAAACACATAAAAAGTAAAAAATAATTAATGATGGTGGGATCAACTTAGTGTTGGGACCCACCACCTATTTTTTGTGTCTATTTCCTTCCAAATTCTATCTTCCATTTATTTTTATAAATGGAGAGGATTTTTATCCCGTGCCAAAGAAGTAAAATGATGAAAAAGGTCATTACCGGTAACCAGCCTGATTTCATCATTTGGTATTGTTATTTTTATTTTAATTTCATATTGGTTATTTTATTTCTTAAAATGATGATGATACCCTCTATCTAACAAACTGGCTCTAGTTTTCTTTTCCAGTTATCTCTTCCATTTTTTTAGGGTTAATTATTGAAATTGACTCTGTATTATAAGCGAAGTCTGAAAAATGACCCAGTAAAATATAAAACACATATTCTAACCGTGTAAGTCAAGATTTTTATTATTTATGACCCTATAATATTCGTGAAGTCCAAAAAGTCCACAAAGATATTGAATTTTTTCTTGATTTTTTTGAGGCATCTTAAGAACGTTAAAACATGGCTATACACAAAAAATTAAAAAATTCCGCCAAGCGACTAACTAATTATGAATTTTAAAAGTATCAAGAAACTCTAAAATAAAACAATAGAAATCTCAATCTAAAAATCGAATTTGGAGCTCATTGTTTGTAGATAAATCTATAAAAATACATAAAAAGGATCTCCAAAGTTTCAATTTATTTTTGTTTTTCAACTAAAACGTGCAAAATTGAAATTTTGTTCCTAGGAATTGTATACTCATAGGTCAAATTTCGTTCCTTAATTTTGTAGGCATGATTAGAACATAATAATGAGAACATTCACAACAAAATTTTGCAATTTTTAAATGAGAGACAAATTACTTATAAATTGTTTCAAGAAATTCATAATTATGGGGAATAACAATTCATAATTAATCTGTCCCTAGTCGAAAAAATCTAATTTTTTTTATGTAAAACCATATTTTAATGTCCTAAACTTGTCTGGAAAAAAATCATGAAAAAATTCAATTTGTAGGTCGCTTTTTTGGACTACACGTATATCATATGGTCATAAATAAGAAAAATACTAAATTACAAGGCTATAATATATGTTTTTTTAGTTTATAAAGTCATTTTTCAAACATATTGTATATTATAGGGTCAATTTGAACAATTAACCTTTTTTTTTACTGATGGAGGTTTTGGGTCAATATTTGACCCGAAATCACCTTTCTTCATCTTTTTCTCTCTATTTCAATTTAAATAACAATAGCGCCGCTCGTTAGGGTTACTAATGCTCTCGAAACCAATTCACTTGAGTGAGACAGTGGCCAGTGGAATTACATGTGTGGGGGTGAAATCCGCAGATCTACACTTGCAATTTGCAACGGAGAAGAAAACAATGGTTTCAACAAATGAAAAGGTGAGAAACTATATACCTGACGATATTAGCTTATCCATTCTATCGAAGTTGCCTCTTAAATCTTTGAAGAGATTTGAAAGTGTTCGCAAATCATGGTCTCTCTTAATTGATAATTCTCATTTCATGAACATGTTTCGCAATAATTTCTTATCTAATTTGCGTTGTTCTTATTACGATGGATTATCTATACTCTTACAGATAGATAAACCTAATTTTAAGGATGATTTTTATTCTCTTTCTGGTGAGAGGTTTGAGAATAAGGTCAAATTAGATTTCTCAAATCCATATGAAAACCAATTCAATTTTAAAATTTTTGGGGTTGGTAGTGTTAATGGCATACTATGTCTCCATGAATATGATGCTTTGGGAGAAATTATATTGCTGAACCCAACTACCCAGGCATTCAAGGTCCTTCCTCCCAGCCAGGTTGAGTCAGTTGAGTTGTCTATTCCAGATGATGCTAAGGATTTTGTTGATTTTTATATTGTTTCCAATCTTCACGGATTTGGTTATGATCGTGTTATAAATGACTATAAGATCATTCGGTATGTAAGATTTGATATAGAATCATCAGTGGAAGATTATGAACACCTTGAAGAGATTATATATTCAAATTCGTTGGGACAAATATCTTTAGAACCTTTATGGGAGATATATAGCCTAACAAGCAACTCGTGGAGGAAACTTGACGTTGACATGCCATTTTCAAAATGTAATGAGGGCACCCAAGTCTACATGGATGGAATCTGTCATTGGTTCTGTGAAAAAGACGAGGAAGATAACCCCGCTGGACCATGTTTGGTGTCATTTTACTTGAACAATGAGGTGTTCTTAATAACACCCATACCCTCAAACTCATATGATTGTTTTGAAGTTGAAGCATCGTGGATAAACTTGGCATGGTTAAATGAGTGCATTGCATTGATCTCTTATCATGAACTAAAGACTACTTTTCACATATCAATTTTGGGTGAAATTGGTAAGAAGGAATCATGGACCAATCTCTTCACTATTGGACCATTCTCTTGCGTTGAGTGTCCTATCGGAGTGGGGGCAAAAGGGGAATTATTCTTCCAAAGAAAGGATGAAGAATTAGCTTGGTTTGATCTTAATACTCAAATGATTGAGGAACTTGGTTATAAAGCAGGGTATTGTCGTACTCGGATAATAATATACAAGGAAAACATTCTTGCAAATGGAGGAATAGGTAACTAATTTCTTTTTTTCTCCAAGAGGTATATGATTATGGTTATTGAGATATTACCTTGTATGCAAAGTAGCTTGTTAATTGTGCATATCACAATTATTGTCAGCAAGTTATGTTATCATTTGATCTTGCTATATCAACTTTATCTTGAATGTTTAGTCTCTTTTCATTTTCAAACTAATCTTATTTCCATATCATTGAAAATAATGATTGTTAGATGGTTATTTAATATCAATGAAAAAAATGATTGTTGGATAGTTAATTTGAATTCATTCACAAGTGCTTAAATGTAGACAATTACATAATATGCGCTGTTTTATTTCTTCCCAACTTTATCTTTCCTTATAAATGCTTAAGAAGATATCTTCCATCTCTTCGCCGTTGATATGTTGTTTTTGTCAAGTATATAATAGCTGGTAGTCTTTTAGTAATTTGTAGAAGACAGAAAAAGAGTTTGTTAGATGCAATAAATAAGGTAGAAAATTGTAATATGCGAACATGATTACATTTGTATGGAGGTTCCATTACTTGAGTGCAATGTGTGGTTTCACAAACAGATGGTTCCATAAATGGAGGTGTAATATGATTTGAGAAAATCGAGGGGTATCAATAGAAGCATCCATATCTTAAATAATGCAAACTATTGTTAGAAAAATTGTACGGTCATGTCATAGTAACGTATTTCTCTTGACATTCTGCAAACCACAAATGTGTACTTGTGCATTGATTTGTGTACTTTTGCGAATTGTTTCACACAAATTCCATCGTAATTCGTGGAAACAAACAAACCAATACAAGTGGGTGAATATCAAAGAAAGAGGAAGAAAAGGTTCTAACGGAGATAAAAGAGAAAGAAAAGTCTCTGATTGAGTAAATAATTTTGCAGGAAAACCTCTTGCAAAATAACACTAATAAACAAGAAGAAAAGTGAATATAAAAAGAAGATTTTGGAAAGTAAGCAAGAGTTTGTTGCAGCTTTCTATTAAGGAAATTAAGAATGATCGCAAGAGAATAGTCCTTTTGATAATTTATGTTTCATCCAAGATAATGAGTATTTTTAAGATTATAATACCTTTTGAGGAATGATGTCTATTCAAATTTAAGAATAATCATAAGAGTATAGTCCCTTTTGATATTTTATGCCCTTGGAGAAGTAAGATGTTAGATTGGTGTGACAACACTTTATTTCAGTGGTCATAATACCATAGTTGGAGAGGTTAGAGTTTATAATGGTGGTGGTCTCATTACCATAGAGTGGTTTTGTAACAACCCGTTTTTCGCTTGGATTATTTTATTTATTATTATATATATATATATATATATATATATATATATATATATATTTATATGTGTTTAATTGATTGCTTGTGTATGTGTATTGGATTAGTGGATTTTGAGGCGAGAATGGTATTTTAGTCATTTTTAGGACTAAAAGTATTTGGGTAATTTGAGGAGCAAGGGTATTTTAGTAATCTAAGAATTGAGTCTCTTTTAGTATTTTGAGGTGGATAGTTATTTTTACTATGTTAGTTGTAACTAGTGGTAGTTATTTTAATGTGGTAAATAACCGATGTTTTAGTATGTTAAGTGTGTAGTAACTTTTTAGAATTATTTGGGGAGAGTTTTAAACCTGTTATGATTTTTAGTAACCTAGGCCACTGAGGGAAAGTATATATTCATAACTCATGATAGAAACTAGGGTTGGAAACATTTCACCCATTCTCATAACAATAGATAGAGTGGCTAGAGAGAGAAAGTGGGAAGATAGGGACAATAAGGATGGAAGAATAGATGAGGAAGAGCTTGGAAGAGAATAAATCTAGAGCTAGAAGGGAGAGTGAAGCCTAAACTAGAGAATTTGAAGGTTAAAGGTAAGGGGGATAGTTCTATTCCAACAAATAAGCTAAAATCTTCTTTTTCAAATATTGGTCATAATCACTTTCAAATTAATTATGATTTTGTTGATTTTGAATGTTGATTTTCGGGCTCTTAGTTAAGTGATGACTTTTGAGTATGTGAATTTATTGGAAACTTGTTGTGGGTACTTCAATTTCATTGCTTAATTATGTTGAAATGATTACTTTGAAGTCTTGGCTTCAAATGTTGAAAATGATGATGTTATTGTCACTTGATGTTGAATTCATGATGAATATGTGATAATTGTTGTTGGGTATATTTTGTTGATGAGAATTTATGAATTTAAAGATGATAAATGTGAAGTTTGAATGAAATTGTGGAGTTTTGGTGAAAAAAGAGTGCAGTGATGAAAATTTGGTGATTTGATGATATGTGTGAATAACGTAATGGAGGTGTACTTTACGTTAGGTGTGGATTCATACGGTAAAAATATCTCCAGAATCTAGTTGGTACCACATGCTTGTAGAAATGTCTAGATTATTGCATGCATTTGAGATTGTTGAATTGTGTCATACTTGACTATGTGAATTGGTGATTTTGTGCACCGGTGGAACTTGGTGAATATTGTGATTATGTGAAAATGTGAATTTGTATGTGTTGCTTTATTATGCTAGTATACTTGAAGAATAATGACGATGTGGGAATTCATTGTTGAATGATTTAATTAAGTGTTTATTTATTTATAATTGATAATGAATATATTGCTTTACTTTCATTTGATTATATATATTATTTGTGCAATATAATCTAACCCTCAGTTGTCATTTGGTTGACTGCCTACCTATTTGTATGAACGGGTAGACGGCATGCAGGATTGATTTGCTTTAGCTTGTGAGTTGCTTAAGGACTAGCTTTGGAGCTACCTCTTCTTTTATTATGCTTAGGGTCTTGTTTAGGGCTCTGATTAAGGTGTCGGACTTATGTTGTTTATTTTATGTCTTGATGAGACTTGTTACTCAATCATGTTGAGATTTGAGATTTTAATTGGTGTTGTATTATGGTAAATGTGACATGACTATTTTGGGAGATTTTAATATATGTTGATGATATGTTATGATACTATTCCGCTGCGAGTTTTGAAAAATTATTTATGCATGTTTTGTATTAATTGAAGATGTAGCATCTAAACTCTTTGAATAATTGAATTATTTGCATGATTTATCGCATTAAGAGTTTAGGGTGTTACAAGTTTCGGTATTAAATTCGAGTGGTATTAGTACATATTGGAGGTGTTATTCTAGAACGAATCAATAGGACTCTGAGGTAGTTGTAGCTAAGCTGTTTTATTCTCAAGGCATCATGGTTTATAGTCTGCACAATTTTTTTGCAAAGCCACAGAACATATTAAAGAGAGTTATAACTCAAGCCAATAATAAATTCAGTAGTTTTAAAATACTTTTTCAACATGGAATTTGGAAATCGAAATATAACAGCTTTGAAACCCATAATCAACATTTACAATGCTTAATTAAATAGTACAACATCTAAGAACTGACGCGTACTGAAAATCTATATCTGATACATAACAAGTTGCAGCTTTCTACTAAGGAAATTAAAAGTTTGAAAGATTAAAAAAACCAAAGTAATGTGACATTTATGAACTTCCCCCACCCCCTTTCTTTTTTATGTCCCATTGAAATTAAGAGTGTTGTTAAGACGATAGTTTGTTTTAAGATATAATGTCGCTTCAGAATTAAGAATGATCACAAGAGAATAGTACTTTTGATAATTTATGTTTCATCCAGAATAATGAGTAGTTTTAAACTTATATTACCTTTTGAGGTATGATGTCTCTTCAGATTTAAGAATAATCATAATAGTATAGTCCCTTTTGATATTTTATGCCCTCGGGGAAGTTAGAGGTTAGACTGGTGGTAGCACTTTATTTCAGTTGTCATACTACCATAGTTGGAGAAGTTAGAGTTTAGAATGGTGGTGGTCTCATTACCATAGAGTGGTTTCAGTATTTAATTTGAGTGGTATTAGTACAGATTGGAGGTGTAATTATAGAACAAATCAATAGGACTCTGAGATAGTTGTAGCTAAGCTGTTTTATTCTGAAGTTATCGTGGTTTATAGGTTGCACAATTTTTTTTGTAGTGCCAAGGAACGTATTAAAGAGAGCTATAACTCAACCCAATAGTAAATACGACAGCTGAAAATACTTTTTCAATATAGAATTTGGAAATCGAAATATAATAGCTTAGAAACCCATAATCTAACATTTACAATGATTAATTAAATAGTACAACATTTAAGAATTAATGCATACTGAAACTCTATATCTCATACATACCACATTTTTCTCATGTTGTGTACTATGAACCCCTACCACATATCAACATAAATTGCGAACTATGACACTATGGTATATTTATTAGCATGTTTCAAGTTATAGGTGTATGGTCGAGAGTGTCATCATAGGCGTATCTTGTTTATAGTAAATTAGTAGTGATAGTATTTTGTTGTTGTAGATGTTGGAGTTGCTAGTTTGTTTTGGCTTTGTAACTGCCCGATTTTCGCTAGAATTATTTTAATTAATTATTATGTGTGTTTATATGTGCTTGTATGAGATTGTCTGTCTATGTGTGTATTTTATTTGGGATTAGTGGATCTTGGCTTAAGAAGGGTATTTTAGTCATTTTGGTCTCAGGGGTATTTCGATCATTTGGAGAGAAAGGGTAAAATAGTCTTTTGGTAACGAGAATCATTTTTAGTGTTTAGGGTGGGAATGATTATATTTACTAAGTTACTAGTGAGTGGTGGTAATTAATTAGAGATGGTAACTATTCGTTATTTTAACAGTTTAAGAGTATAGTAAGTCGGTGAATTAGTTGGTAAGAATAGTGAGCCCATTTAAGACAACTAGGGTTGAGCCTATTTGTGTAGTGACTATATAAACACTAGTCTTGTGAGAAATTAGGTCATTACCTTTCATTCACTAATTTTCACAAAACATTTTAAGATAGAGGTAGAGAGAGAAAGAAAGTGCTTTTGTTAAGATTGTGATTTGTGTGATTTTAACTGATAAAATCCGTGCTCCTTTTTCATATGGAATTGAAGGTATGATAAACTTCATGAATTTGTTGTGTTAATAGCTTAAACTTCATAGTTGTTGTTGTTGAGTTGTTTTAATGATTTTTGACTATTTAAGTGAAATTCATGAATTGGTGTATGATTGTTGTTGAAACATGTTTAAATTCACTTCATTTATGTTTGTTTATGCTTACGTGTTTATGGGGTTTGAATTGATGTGGTTGTTTTGAAGTTTGAATATAAAATGAGAAAAATGGTGGTTGTTGGTGAAAATGAACTAGATTATGATTTTGAGATGAATTGGTGTTATAATCTGATGTTTGTTGTTGTTGTTTTGAATGCCTTTTGATGTTTGTAATCAAGTGTATAAGTCTTGGGGTCGAATTTGAGGTCAAGGGGGATCAAAATTGGTGTTTTGGGGTCAAGGCAACTTGTTCTGGTGTAACTCGCCTGACGAGATGGAGCTCGCTAGGGCGAGTTGCCCAGTAACAGTACCCTTCAGTTTGGGTGTTCCGGGCTATGGGGGATCGTTCCGGACCGTTCAAACTAATTCTTTTGATGTAATTAATTGTATTAAAACCTTTTAAACCTTTGGAAACATTAATTGAATTAGACTGAACTTGATTTTGTGAATCATATCATAAACTTTTTGAAAATGGTTCAAGAACAAGAAATTTCCAAAAACTCGATTTCTCAAGGGAAAAGGGTAGGACTAGGGTTGTTTAGTATTGTTATGATTTATAAAAATATTTTGAATGAGAATCATGAACTTTGATTTGGTTTTGCTTTGAAAACTTGAATTCTTTAAAAAACGACAAAATGATACGAACTTTGTGAAACATTGGGATTGAGGAAAATTGGCCTATGAGACGTGTATGTATACACTACCGCACTCATATGTGATTTGTGTGTATGCTTAGTTGAGGCATTCGAACTTGTTTGATTTGTTTTGTTGAATAACTTGGAATATGATAAAACGATACGAACTTAGATGAATTTTGGCATTTGTTGGAATTGGCCAATGAAACGTACGTGTACACACTACTGCACTTATATGTGATTTGTGTGTATTCTCGGTGGAGGCGTTTGAATTCATTTACTTTGGTTTTGAGGAATTTGTCGGAAAATGCTAGTTTTCATAAACTTAGACGAACTTTGTCAAACTAATGTTTTATGGTCGGATAACTTGTAGGAGACTTTGAATTCATGTTAGTATGACTTATTGTGAATGAATTGTTAAGAATTGAGTGTTGAAATTGGTAAATGTCATGTTGTGGCTAAATGTCCTTCTTTATGTAAAAGGTGAACTTGAAACCTCATTGTTTCTTTAAGGTGTTAAATGTTGTTGTGTTAATTCTTATTGTGTTATGAATAGATGATTTTGACGATGACTTGTTGATTGTATGGATGTAAGTATTTGATAATGTAAATGTTGGTAAATAACATAAATGCGGGGTAGTTATTATGTTAATGTCTATGGTGGTGAATTATGCATTGTCGAGTCCTCACTTGAAGTCCATGCATTCATAATCATATGAGGTGATCTTGAAGTATGCTAATGCAGGGTGATTTTTAGATAGCTTCTGCAGGACATAAATGCGAGGTGGTTATTATGTCGGTGGATTCATTAACGATAAAATTATCCTCGGAATCCTATGGTACCATATGCATCTAGAAGAGTCTAGAGCATTGCATACATTATTATTTGGTGAGTCGAGTCATACTTGATTATGTGAATTGATGTATACGTGCATTGGTGAAATTTGGTGACCGGTGACAGTTGTGAATATCTGGATAAGGTGAATTGTAAGCATTATTTGAGATGTTTGTATACCTGGGGAATTATATGAGACTGCATTTATTAATCATGTGAATTCTGATTTGTGTCGATTATTTTCAATTGATTATGTTTAATTATGAATTATGAACTAACTGATGAGTCAATAAATTAGTGTTTTTAATATGTTATTTAAGTCTATTTTATTTAGATTTGATTTAGTTTTATTTAAATATTATTTCCTTTTAGAATTATTTTACTTCAATTGCAAGTTATTATATTTCAGGAACAAATATTCAAAAGATTTAGTCTTGGAGCAAAAGAAAGGAGAATTGGAGCTGATTCGTGCCAAAAATATGAAGGTCTCATACAAAAATATATTGTGGAAGGATTCATGCCAAAAATATGAAGATCTCATACAAAAATATCTTGTGCAAAGAATTTGAAGATCTTGTGCAAAAATATAACAAAGTGGCGCGCCCCTTTTACCCTTTTGCTGCTTTTGCTTCTTTG
>Ga0228710_1008110_pt1 | contig 15197 bp, 10 predicted proteins | sample MedpolnodulmetaG_FD_177995 | JGI IMG/M metagenome (GOLD analysis project Ga0228710, IMG submission 177995) | Root nodule microbial communities from Medicago polymorpha collected in Santa Monica, California, United States - pink nodules | ecosystem: Host-associated > Plants > Roots > Nodule...
AATATCATGTGACACATGTTATTATTGGATTGGTGGTCTTATGATCACATTGAAATATATGAAATAGAAGAAGCATATAAACTATTTTCCTTTGTCATATTTAAATTTGTCATAAATCAAAAAAGGCCGTGCTAGTTAATAGCATTTACACACCATAAACAATTCATTTTTAGTCAACAATTTTATTTTAATCACTTTAAAATTTTTTGTTGATCATAATTCAATGTTGTTTCTATTATAAGCTTTTTCATATTTATTGTGTACATAAAAGAAAACATTGGTGCATTAAACAACAATTTCAAATTCTGACTTTCTACACAACATTTTTGGTTACCTAAGCAAATTCCATTTCCGTTTTTTTTTGTGCTCATTTTCGGTTACCTAATCAAATTACAATTCTATTTTGGGTGCTCATTTTTCTATTATAAACTCTATCATATTTTGTGTGTACATGAGAAACAACATTAAATATGTCTTTCACTAATAGGTTGTCACGTATACTTTAAAAAAAAAATAGCGCAAATGTATATAATAGAGATGACATATCATAAAAGGAAACTTTCAACTAATAAAAAGAAAACAAAACATTAGATAACCTCAATTTGAAGAAATGGCTTGCCTGTACCATTCGTCATAGGTGCGACCATTTTTATAGTTGTGTCATTTTCAAACATTATGTCAGCTTATGATGAAGAAAATATAACTCATCCATCATTCAACTTAATACATCTTAAACAAAGAGGCTACTATGCATAAAAGTTCAAAGCAAAAGTGAATCGATATAAGAAAGTTTAATATAAAAATGGTGTTAAGGAAATGATGTTTAGAACCAAATGCAAATTACATTCCAGAAACTTTTCTCGTCAATTTAGGGAAGAATATGTCTTGATAAAATTTTAATACTACACGGTGTCCTTGTAATTAAAACTATCAGCAGCAGAAAACTCAACGGCCCCAAGAAAATGCACCGGATAGCACGTGAAGAAAATCGTGTGTAAACATAACTTTGAAAACCAACTCAGATAAGAGGCAACAACAGGGAAACAAAGGAAACATGGGCAACATAAAGCCATAACTAAAATCCTATTATTCATTTGAAAATAAAAATTCCAAAACAGTATAGTCAAAATTGAAACTTGAATTTCCTTCAAGCACTTTCATTCATCAGAGGAGTGTGTCATAGTAGGTAAACACATTGTTAAACTTCACCATATCCACGGTGAAAGTAGAAGAAATGCAGAAGCTTAACAAGGAAGAAAAGGAGAAAGTGAGAGAAAATTCTAGATTCATTGAATAGATCTGAAAACGGTTACAACAAAACTATATATAGCTGTTTATGATCCTAACAAACTTCTAATGAGTTAAGATCAAATGCAGCTACTGCATGGTAAAGTTCTATGGAGTTGCAAAGTAACTTGCTCTCCAAGCTATCTAATATTACAAACAGTGATACAGTTTAATACCCTCCCTCAAGCTTAGCATGGTATAAATCTAACATGTTAAGCTTGGAAATAAAAGAATGAAAACTTTTAGGTGGCAATGGCTTTGTGAAGAAATCTGCAAGTTGTGATTGAGACTTGATAGGAAGTAATTTGAAGAGACCCTGTTGTAGTCTTTCTCTAACAAAGTGGCAGTCTATCTCCAAGTGCTTTGTTCTCTCATGAAACACAGGATTCCCAGCTATGTGTATTGCACTCTGATTATCACAATACAATACAAGTGACTTAATGCATGACACTCCCAAATCTTTCAATAAGTAAAGAAGTCATTGCAATTCACAACTAGAAAATGAAAGTGCTATGTATTCAACTTCAGATGAACTTCTGAAAATTGCATGATGTTTCTTAGCTCTCCATGAAATAAGTGAAGATCCAAGAAAGAAACAATAAACATAAGTGGATCTTCTAGTATCAGGGCATCCTGCCCAATCTGCATATGTAAATCCAAGTATCTGCAAGGTTGAATCTCTTCTGAATAGCAAACCCTGACCATGAGTTCCTTTAAGATTCTTGACAACTCTGCAAGCTGCATCATAATGAGTAATAGTTGCAGCAGACAAAAATTGTCTTAGTTGTTGGGTTACAAAAGCTATATCCGGTCTGGTTGTGGTGAGGTACAAGAGCTTTCCCACAAGTCTTTTGTTGCTGAAAATGTCTTCAAAGGCTTTTGAAGTATCCTGGTGTAACTTTATAGATGAATCAAGTGGTGTGGAGACTAGTTTTGAACCAAGTAAGCATGTATCATGAAGGAGATCAAGACAATATTTTCTTTGGCATATACTGATTCCAATTTTAGAATGAGCCACCTCTATGCCAAGGAAATATTTAAGTTGGCCAAGGTCCTTGATCTTAAATTTTATATCAAGGGTATCCTTCATTTTATTGATCTCTGTCATTGAATTCCCTGCTAAAATAACATCATCTACATACACAATCAATGCAGTGAACATAGAATCTGAATGGAGAGTGAAGAGAGAATGATCAGAAGGGATTTCATACCATTTTCTGCTTGCCTACTTTAAACCATAAAGGGATTTCAACAATTTACATACTTGATTTGGTTTAGTACTCTCAACACCTTGAGGAACAGACATGTAAACATCTTCAGATAAATCTCCATGTAGAAAAGCATTGTTCACATCTAATTGGTGCAGGTGCCATGAATTAATTGATGCTAAGGCAATGAGAGTTATAACAGTAGTGATTTTGGCTACAGGTGAGAAAGGGTCAAAAAAATCAATTCCCTCAATTTGATTGTAACCTTTTGCCACTAGTCTTGCCTTGTACCTCTCTATGCTCCCATCTGCCTTATGTTTGGCTTTATACACTCATTTACTTCCAATAGGTTTGATATTAGGTGGGGGATCCACAAAAATCCAAGTCTTATTATGTTTCAAAGCATCAAGTTCAGATTCCATAGCCTTAACCCAACATTCATGTTTGCTTGCTTCATTGTAGCTTGTAGGTTCAAAAGCATTAGTAACAGCCAAAGCAAACTTCTGATGTGAAGGGGACAAATTATTGAGTGAATGAAAATGAGTAATAGGATAAAGTATACCTGAAGATGATGAATCATCTGATTCTTTAGAGAGATTGCACACATAATCTGACAAGTGAGTTGGTTTTTGTATGGTTCTGGTTGATTTTCTAAGGGGTAATAAATCTGGTTCAGGTAAATTTTGTGCAGGTGGTTGATTATGGTTATCAAGTTCATTGTTGGAAGATATCTCAGGTTCAAAATCTTCAGGGTTAGTGGCTTTGTTTATAGTGGATTCATGTTGATTAGTGTTGAGGTTGTTGACAGGTTCAGGTTCAATGGTAGAAGCAATAGGTTGATTTGAATGATATTGCCATTGAAAAGGTTGATTTTGATTAGAGTAAGGAAAAATATGTTCATGGTAGGTTACATGTCTAGACACAAATATATTTTTGGTGTTAAGGTCAAAGAGAATGGCTCCTTTAACACCTTGCTTGTTGATGAGTCAATAAATTAGCGTTTTTAATATATTATTTGAGTCTATTTTATTTAGATTTTATTTGCTTTTATTTCCTTTTTTAGAACTCTTTTACTTCAATTGCAAGTTATTTAATTTCAGGAACAAATATTCTAAAGATTGAATCTTCGAGCAAAAGAAATGAGATTTGGAGATTATTTAGGCCAAAAATATGAAGATCTTATACAAAAATATCTTGTGCAAAAAGTTTGAAGATCCTTCTCCAAGAATAAAAGCCTGGCGCCCCCATATTGCCTTTTGCTGCTTTTGCTTCTTCGACAAGCTGCCTATTTTAGTTATTTCTGACTTAAAGCCCATGGTTTCTTGTGCAACACTTTAATGATTTATTTCTTAGGGCTTAAGTCAATGTTAGGCTATAAATAAAGCAGCCATCAAGCTTGTATAATCATCTTTTGTTCTTGAAAATAATAAAAGTTCATCTTTATTTTCTTTATTTTATTTTATTTTATGTTCTTCTTCTTCTTCTCTATGTCTACAATGAACGTGAGTGAGTAGACTTCTTTGTCTTGGGATTGTTGGATGAGTCTAATGACCTAATCCTAATCAAATCAAGCCTCGAACCCTAATTTTATATAAATCTACTTTCTAATTTAATTTCACTGTTTTTATAATGAATTAACAAGTATCAAACTCATAAAGCGACAGCGGAGGGTTAGTACTTGTTAATTCATCATCACAAATATTAAGCGATGGATTGAAAGATGAAGTTTTAATATTGGAACAAGTGAAATTAGACAAGGATTGTGAAACATAAGAATAGTCTAGCAAACCTTGAGACAATAAAATTTCGTTCTTCAAGGATCCCAATAGCAATCAACCATGAGAATAGCCGTGGTTGCTAGAGGAACACACTCACTGAAACCGAAAGGAGATGTGATAGGCTAAAGAGAAACTTGTCTTTAGAAAATAGGTCCAACATAAAGTTCTAGGTTTAGGGTTTGGTTTGTGAAGGATTTGTCACCATGACGAACCAATAATCGCAAGGCACTTTTTATTATTGTTATTTTAAATCAAACAAAATCCAAATTTTTTAACTTAAACTCTCATCTAACCATTGTTGAAAGTCAATCAAATTCATAACTCTCTGTCTTTATTACTACATCGGTAAACCGTGCACTTGCGGATTTACCCCATCACTTGTAACCTAAGAAAAGAGACTTTTTGGCTCTAGAATCAAATTTTGTTCTATGACTGTGTAAAGTAGATGCATAGCAGAGACAACCAAAAACTTTGAAATTGTTTAAATCACAATCATGATCAAATCTAAGAAAATAAGGAGATTTGTTTTGCAGCAAAGGAGTAGGAATTCTATTGATTATATAAACTGCATGCAAAACTGAATATGACCAAAACTGCTTGGGTGATTTTGACTGGAAAAGTAAGGCTCTTGCTACATTCAAGATGTGTTGCTGTTTTCTTTCTACTCTCCCATTTTGTTGGGGAGTCTCAACACAGCTTGTTTGATGCTCAATGCCTTTAGAAGAGTATAAATTTGGCATAAGAAATCCAGGACCATTATCTGTCCTAACAGTTTTAACTTTGCAATTAAATTGGTTTTCTATCATGATAATGAAATTTTGAACATGTGTTTGAACTTCAGATTGTGATTTACATAAGATGATCCAAGTAAAACGACTGTAATCATCAAGGGCAGTAATGAAATATTTGTGACCATGAATGGATGGAATAGAGACAGGACCCCATATATCAAAATGAAACATTTCATAGCATTTATTTGCTTTATTTACACTGAGATGAAAAGGTATCTTCCTATGTCTAGAGTAATGACATATATCACAAACTGAATTGTCATCAATCTTAATAAAAGGAGATGATTGTTTTAAGCTAAGTAACCTATGATTGGACAAGTGACCTAATCTGAAATGTCATAAGGCTTCTTGAGGCAGAAAAGAAGAACTTTGAGAGTTAACAGAGGCTATGACAGGCTGAGGTTTGGTTGATGGGGAAGCTTGAGTAGTCAGAAAGTACAGCCAAACCAAAATTATCTAACTTTAAAATAAGGGAATCAATTATGTAAAATGATAAAAAAAAAAAAAAATTGAATAAAACCTTACATTATCTCCCTACAATGAGACTAGTGGGACTTGAACTCACAACCACCAAATCTTAGACTTGTCTTTTCACTGTTAGATAAATTTCTTTGAGTGTATTGTAATTTATTAATTTTATTTACAGTAATGTTTATTTGATATCACTCATTCTGTTTCAAAATGAATGTCGTTTAAAGTTTTTCATAAATATTTAAAAATGCAATGATTAGAAGAAAGATAATTGTTATTTTACCATAAGACCATTCACAATGATGAGTGCTTCATCTATTTAGCACCGAGCTAAATAGACACCCCCATTGTGGAGTGATATTTATTTGTGCTTATAGAGAAGGGTGTCTATATAAGGACCTTCTCTCTCTTCATTTTTTTGTGTGAATTTCATTTAATATTTTTTAATGAAATAAATGAGTCTTTTAGAAATGTAGTAATATAGAGTTATTAGTGGGACATATTAGTAAATTTTGTTGTGGTGCTGGGTTGGAGGAATTTGGTGCTTATTAGGTATTGACATTAAAAATTTAAAAAATGAATTATGTGTACATGTGTGACCCACTTAAACACCCAAATAGGGGACCTCCATTGTGGATGGTCTAAAGTAAAAATAATGTTTTGGTTGTGGTGTATAATGTATTAATTGATCGGTACAATTAGAAAGAAAAAGTTAATAATGCATTTGAAAAGTAAAAGTGACATTTATTTTAAAACAATTTTTTTTTTCTTTTAAGTAACATTTATTTTGAAATAGAATGAGTAATATTTTTTGTTATTTAATATTATATGATAACTATATATCTAATTTTTCAAGCATCATTTACATTTCGGGCTTTCCACAGAGTACTAGGTAGGCTTATATTAGTTTATTTGACTTATTGGAAAATTTGCTACAAAGTACTAGTTAATTAGACATTAGCTGTATCGAATTAAGTCTTGACAATTATATGATTACACACGCGTGGGACCGGATTAGGTCAATATCCTACTATATAAGGAAGTCTGTCCTAGTATAATAGGAAAATTATTGATAAACAATTAGTTATCATGTCTTTGTCAAAAAAATAATATTAGTTATCATGTCTTAAATAATAAAAATACAAATTCCTCTCAAAAAAAATAATAATAAAAATACAAATTGGATCCTCACCTTCCCTTTATTCTCTTATTTGAGACATTCTTTCATAAGCACAAGCATAAATAAATAGTATTTGGTCACACACATAAAATTGTTTTTCCTCAAAATACTAAATCATTATATTATCAATCTCATTTTTATTATTAAAAAAAGACTTTGATCTGTGTGTCCAAACATATTTATTTATGTTTGTGTCTATAGTAGATTTTCTCCTCTTATTCTCCAACAATTTGTTTCTATCTCTTCCTTCATCTTTTCTCTCTCTTAATCTTCCTTTTTTACTTTTTTCTTTTTCTTAATTTATGAAGGAAGGTTAACAATACTCACTTTTCGACCCTCTCTCTAGCACTTTCTCTTTTATTAGATGAAATCAATGTATGTCTCACCATTTTGAAAAGTGAGTGTTGCTAGTAGGGGTGTTCGCAGTCCGGTTTGGATCGGTTTTGAAGCAAAAACTCATCCGATCCAAAGATAAAATTATATGTGGTTCGGTTCGGTTTTGGATGATTAGTTTTAAAAAACCGATCTGATCCGATCCAAATTAATGCGGTTTAATTTGGATCGGTTTTTGGATGTCCAAATTACAAATTGTAACTTTTTTTTTATTAATAATAATCTTATAAAAATATGATAAAATGATAGGTTCGATACAAAATATAGCATATGATTTATAAAAAAAATAACAGTGCGGAATAGTAATGATTGATTATCTTTAAAACATATAAAAAAGAAACAAAATTGATTAAATTAAACTAATACATAGTATTAAAAGAATTAAAAAGAAAAAAATAATAGCTTAATATGATATATTCTAATTATAAAAATGAAAATATATATGAAAATATTTGTATGCGGTTCGGTTTGGTTTGGTTCGGTTTTGAAAAATCAATCCAAAATCCGATCCAATCCAAGTGGTTTTCACAAAATGTCATCCAAACACATCCAATAATATTCGGTTTTGTGCAGTTTTCTATTTTTTTGGATCGGATTGCGGTTTCAATTTGGATCGGTTTGGATTTGAACACCCCTAGTTGCTAGGAATCTTCCACAAGAGTAATACTAACAACACTCTCATTTGAATACCTTCCCTAATACTCACTATATGTGAAGCCGGATATGAGATACGATACTGCATCGATACGCCGATACGGAAAAATTTCAAAAATCAAGATACGATACGGCTGTGATACGTTAATAAAAAAAATTATATAATTAAATGTACAATATAATTATAACCATTTTTTTAATATGCAAATATATTAACAAACAAAAGAAACCAGTCATAGGCTCGTATCACATCAACATAAATATAAATAATATTGACGACTAAGAGAGTGAGGATTAGTCAATTACATACACAATACACCCCAAAAAGAGCACCATTAGTGTTATACTATATCCAAAAGGAACATTGTTAGTGTTATACTATATCGATAAAAAAAAAAGCACTATATCCAAAAAAGAACATATTAGTACTCAAGAGTTAAGTTATTTTAGTCAACATTAATTGAAAAATATCGGGCAGGTATCAGTGCAAGATAATATTGGATACTCTCCTGATACGTATTGGGAAGTATCAGATAATTTTTTTTTTTAAAAATAAAATTTAATCTTCGGATACTCTCCTGATACGTATCGAGAAGTATCAGGCTGATACCGGTACAGAATACGCAGAGGATACGGTACGTCATCCATTTTGAAGTATCGGGGCTTCATAGCTCACTGTATCATTGGTTTAAATTATTGTTGACATACACCTTAAAAATTGAACACACAAAAGAGAGTGTTGCTAATGTTACTCTTTTCTAAAATTTAGAGAGATAGATGCAACTAGAGGGAGGAGGGAGAAGAAGAGAATGTGCAAAATTAGACCATCCAAATTCGTGAAAATGGATTAAGCTAACTGACATGTTCATGACTCAATACCTCTAAGTTCTGATTAAATTATAATTTATTTAAATAGATTATAATACCTAATTGCAGTTTTGCTCTTCTATTTCACTTTTTTGTAGAATTGGTCCCCCTATTTTAAAATTTGACAATTTTGGTCCCTCTATGATAATTTTGAACTATAAAAATGTGATGTGATAAATTTTAAATGTTGTAGAATATGATATGAAGATAGAAAAAGATCAACATCGATGAAATTGTAACAAAATTCCCTTAAAAACTTCATTGAAAACATATCATATCACAATATTTTACACAAAATATGTGTTAGAGGGACCAAAATTGTCGAATTTTACAATAGGAGGACTAATTTTGTAAAATAATAAAATAGGGGAACCAAAATTATAATTAAAACTATAAATTAAATTATAACATCTTTAAAAGTCTATTTAACTAAAGTAAAATAACCACTCATAACATAATATTGACATAGTAAAAAAATTTGTGACCAAAATTATTAACGGAAAAAATGAAATCTTTTATCAATTTCCTCATCATAAATTTTAGTAATAGAGATGACTTTCACGTTTTTCTTCTCTGAATTTCTCTTGATAATTTTTGCTTTATTAGTAGTAATTTTTTTTTAAAAGAAAAAACTAACAATGAATATATTTTGCACCAAAAAAATATTAACATTGACTTGTATCAAAAAGAATAAAAACTCGATAATATTTTCTTTTTTAGTACATTATTTAAAAAGAAAACCAACATTGAATATCTTTTGTACCAAACAAAAATATTAACATTGACTATACAGTACTAAATTTCTCTCTTAAAAATTATTCACAAATAATACCATCATCCACTATTTAATTAATTATCCATGGAAAGATGTCATCAACTTTTCCAACATATCTATCAAAATCAACTGAAGTTTAGAAGCTAAAAAAGTCCTCTAAATTCCTAACTTTTATAAAGCATATAGATTGTCGGATCTTGCATGACAGATACATCATGTGGGAAAGTGTAGATTTAGAAGAAAAATGAATGATACTTTAGAAGAAAAATTGTTTCATAATGGAAAAAAAATAAGAAGGCAAAGACATGTTTGTTTGCATGTGTCTCACAAATTATCTTCATAAAAATCAGGACTCTCAAAATGGGGAAAAAAAAAAGGATGAGACAAATCAAGGAATACTCAAATAAATGATGTATTATATTGCTAAGAAGGTTCGATTACTAGGAACACAATTTCTCGATCCATGATTGTAGAAAAAATTCGTGTAGCAATACTTGATGGATATTATAAGCTTTTATAGCCACCTTAAAGAACACAGAGGATTTGTCTATGGTCACATTTTGGCAGAGGTGTTAGTGTGTTACATGCATTGTAGACATAAAAGGAAAAGAGATTTATGCAACAAGAGAAAACTGTGGAAGGTAAACATTTAGTCAAATGGAAGAAAAACAATGGTGAAAAAAAGAAAGAAAAAAGAACTATATTATATTCTAAGATTATCTTCGGAACACTCTTTAAGAATTTGAAATGAATAAATTATTTATTAAAAAATTAAATATTTTAATTTCAATGTATTGTATGCATACAATTTTTATAAAAAAGTTATCTTTTAAAGTCCTTAAAGAATACTTCAGAAACACTGGTTAGCATTTTCTTTTCAAAATGAGGAACAAATCCTTTAAAAAAAAAAATCCTCTCGAAAATGAGGAACAAAACAAAACTCTTAGGCTCTCTTTGAGAGTTTGGAGGGAGATAAGTATAGGGGAAAATTGAGAAATCTTTCACATTTTTTTAAAAAGTATTTTTTTTAAAGAGTGATAAATTAACGCTTATGGTTAATATATTTTTAATTTTAAGAATATTATAAGAACATATATTAAATTTGAAGAATTTATATGAACCCTCTCTAACCCCCAAAAATCCTCCTCCAATACAATTTTTTAGTTCTCCAAACGAGGAGAGTTTTATATTTTGAAAAAAATTACGCCTCTCAAAGCCCCTCCTTTCAATGTCCTCTATTTCTTCCATTTACTCCTTCATTTTTTTTTCTTAATCCTCCCTTCATTCTCCTCCAAACTCGCAAACAAACGTTAATATTTTCCACCTTGTTCTTAGTGCAAGAAGACTAATCGCCCATAAAAGAGATGATGGGAAAATTAGAAGTTAGAAGTGTGGTCAATTAGGACATATGAAGACATTAGGCGAGTCTGGCCAACAAAAAATAGAGATATAAAGAGGAAGAGGAACAGTACTTGCAAAATCATTTTTTACAACTAATAATACATCCTCAAAAGTTTGGCTTATTCACAACGGTTTCACAAACCATATGAAACAATTGCAATTAAAAGCCACTCAAATTACAACAGAAGGTACGAAACAATTGCAATTAAGAACCACTCAAATTTGATACTTATTTCCAATGTTTTATAAGTTTATGGAATGGATCCAAATCCTAATCTTTTAAATGTTACTCAGTTGTTAGAGAAATGATACAAAGTAATATTTAAACACCTATAAAAAAGTATTATTTAGACATTAAAAAAGTTGTGATTAAAAATCAAGTAAACCATCAAATTAATCCTCGTCTTTGAAATTTACTCTTAAATTAGTCTTTGACTCTGTTAATATTTTAAATTAGTCATTATCTTTGCTAAAAGTTTCTCAATTAGGTCTCTCGTTATGTGACAAAAACATAAAAATATAGATCTAATTGATAAACTTTTGACAAAGACAATAACTAGTTTGAAATATTAATAGAATCAGAAACTAATTTGAGTGACTTATAAAGACAGAGACCAATTTAATGGTTTATTTATAAAAGTTCAAAATAGCAAAGAAGTGACCAAACCTCAGATGAAAGCTATGAAGCACGAACACTCTTTAGATTAGGCGTGTCCGGTGTCCATGTCTGCATCCTTGTTTCATAAGATGAAAGGTAATAATTTTATTTTAGATTGGATGAAGAGTACATACTACTAACGAAGAAGAGAAAATGAAGATCCGAATTCAAAACAGATCATAAAGATGCATGAGTTTTGAGTTTTGCGCTAAATTCATTGAAACCAACAAAAAAATAAAAATTAACAAATGAAGGCTAATTTTTTAAATTAGTTAATCTCTGCTAGCAACTGCCCCTGGTTGATTTGCAATTTGCTTTAGTCTTTCTTTAAACAATTGTAACGTGAAAGACTACTCTTTCCTCTTCCTCATTTAAAAAACAAAGAATGAGAAACTACCATTCTATGACCGATAATGAATGGAGTTAACTTGAACAAAGTTCAAGACTCGACTCAAAAATTGATTTGTTGAACTTGATTCATGAACTAAATGAGTTGAACTTGAGGTTTATATAGTTTGACTCGTTTAGTTTATGAACTAACTCAATTATATATAATACTTAAAAATATATATTAAAGAGTGTGAACATGAATATACAGTCAAAATAATCAATTAATTTGAAATGTTACACAATACTAAGTCAATTAAAAGGTTTGGAAGTGGAACATGACTTAGCTCTAATATTTATCTATGTTGATTTAAAGAAACGACAATTACTAATTTAATTAACAATTTAACAATTATAAAATAAAAAATAACTCAAAAAAAGAAAAAAAAGAACCAAGTCCAACACTTACCAATAATAAATTAATAATAAGATAAAAGTGAGCCATATCCATGTTGATAGACCAAGACGTAATAGCAGACTGCTCTACATACTGGTTTAGTTTAAGCTTTGAAGCAAATTGTCCCTCACTGGTTAATTAATGGTGCGTTTGATTTGCTAAAAAATAAAGAATAAAGTTGAACAATTTCAAATGTTCAGTGTTTGATTTGTAAAACTCTTTTAGAGACAAGACAAATTGGAGGTAAAAGACATGATAAAAACTGAATTTTTTGTCCCTCACCAAACTACAACACAACTTTTTGTTCCACGTACAAGTTGTTTAAAATATCAAAATAGCATTTTGTCCACAAAAAATCGTATAAAACAAAATATGATTCAATAATATAAAAATGTGTCATGTGTTGTTATGTCTTATGTTGTGTTGTTATGTCTTGTACTATTCTGTTTGTACTATTTTGTTTGGTACTTATTGTTTTGCAAACAAAACGCATCCTTGGTGTTGTATTCTCATATAGTTTTGTTATTACTAATTAAACACCAACATATGGGTAAAAAGTTAAGACTTTGATTTTTGAATTATGTGACTCAAAGCTAGAGATTCGATCTGAGTTGTTTGTAAAATTTAATCGAGTTGAGTATGGACTTAGAAAAATGTTTGTCTCAAATACGAATTGAATTTTGAGCCGAATAAAATTTTATCGATAAAATCTTATCAAGCCAAGCTGAACTTTAAAATGAAAGTTGAGTTAAAACTGCTAGAAAAATATTGAATTAGTTACACAAAATTAAAGACAAAATAAAAATGAAATGTGTCTCTAGTATTTAAGACTCTAAAATTCGATACCAATTATACCTTTTCCGTAACTAATTATCATTATTAATTCAACTCTTTATAGCACTAGTACAATTCCCTCAAAAAAATAGCACTAGTACAATTATAAAGCAAAAAATAGCACTAGTACAATTATAAAGCAAAAAATAGAGTAAAAAAATAGAGTAAAATTGTGTAATTAATTCAAATCCATTGAAGTATTTGGCAAGAGTGGACGCAACTTCCTTCTCATTTGTGGACGTAGCCCAATGAAGCAGAGTCTAATCATGATAAGTACATGACAAATGATCCATAATGTGTAAATGGTAATGTATCCAAAAAATCCCCATTTGTTTGGGATGAACATCAACACCAAAGAAATTATTGAAAGTGAACCAAACGCTTCCATGAGGGTATCAAGCCTTGTAGCAAACTTAAGCTTGATCCAAAAGGCAAAGCAATATAGTAGAAAGCTAGCAACAGAGAGTAGCATTGTCTTTGGATGGGCTTGAAACGCAGTGGGATTATCTGGATAACTAATTTGAAGGAAACCAATGAGGACAAAGAAAAGGAAGGCCATAAGGCCATGGAGAGGATTGGTTTCTACTCCCATGATGTTATAAACATTAACAACACTGACAACATTTATGGTCAACTCATGACCTTGATTAAAAGTGGATCTTGGCATTACAACATCAGTCATGCAATTGAAACTATGTGATGTGATAGAATAAAAACTTCTCTATCAACAATAATGTATATATAGCGGAGCCAATGCACGGGTACAAGGGAGCCAGTGGTCCACCTCAACATTTGCAAATTTTATATTATATATTATATACTATGTGGACCAGGCAAACACGCAAAATAACACATTAAAAAAAAATAAAGATAGGTTGACACCCTTAATATGTACACCCTTTGTATTATTCTGAAAAATTCCAGTTAATCAAATATATTGTGTGACTACATTTTTTTCAGTTGCGTGACCACTATTTAGAAGTTGAAAAATGTGGTCACTCAACCACTATTTTTCATCTTAGTTAACCAAATAAATTCTGGAAAAATAGTGGTCACGCAACTAAAAAAACTCAATCACACAGACCATATATTTGGTTAACTTAAATTTTCTAAAATGAAACAAAATGATGTACATATTAATGGTGTCAACCTATCATTGTTGTTAAAGAAAACACAGACAAAATAGCAAACATTAACAAAAAGTAAAATCATTCCTTCCTCCTTCCTTAAAAAAAAACAAAAAGTAAATCATTTATTATTATTATTATTATAAAAAATATTTATTTTGTATGTGCCTAAACACTATGCATTTTGTAAAAAAAAACACTCTAAATTTGGTCTTAGGTTAAGACCATGCAACACTAACTCTGTTTTGATCACATATAAAAAGAAGCATAAATATACACATTAAAATTGATAAAGATTTTCCCCCTTTAATATTGAGTTTAATGATGATGAGTTGACAGTCCAAAACAACTTTGCATACATAATCAATCAAAATATTTAGAATCGCCACATCAATGAATGTTTTTAATTTACGTGTTAATTCAAAATATTTTGATTGATTGTGTGTGTAAAATTATTTTGGACTGTCAACCCACCGCCATTAAACTCTTTATATTATAGATTAAATGATATTCATTGATAGTGTAAATATTTTTTACACTATCAATTATCAACATGCAATAATTTTTAAACACCCCATTTTTCCTAACATTCATTCAACACATCATTTTATCTTTATTTCTTTCTTCTATTACATCATCAATCTATTACATCTATCATACAACTCCATTTTTCTCTCTCTTAAAGTATATCCACTCATATGCGATATACACCAAACCCTAATTTCTATCAGACACGTGGAAATTAGTTGAATAAGAAATAGAAATAAGGTTGTCAGGTCTGAGAGTAATCTTGAATTTCTAGATTTCTTGTTATTGATGATGAAGAGAGAGTAGAATATGAAAATTGTTGATTTAATAAAGGATAATGTTTTAATTAAATGATAAATGAATTGTTGTTAAAAATTAAATAATTAAAAAATATTCAATCATCAATATTTATACAATTATCACGTGATACGTCTTCCACATCAGCGTTGACCTGTCAAAAT
>Ga0228710_1008111_pt1 | contig 15196 bp, 7 predicted proteins | sample MedpolnodulmetaG_FD_177995 | JGI IMG/M metagenome (GOLD analysis project Ga0228710, IMG submission 177995) | Root nodule microbial communities from Medicago polymorpha collected in Santa Monica, California, United States - pink nodules | ecosystem: Host-associated > Plants > Roots > Nodule...
TTCTATCAATACTTTTGTTCTAGACATGGAACTTAGGTTGGTAATCACTTTGAATATTGGAATTTAAAGCTTTTGTATCATTGTATAGTGCGAGACATCGACGATACAACGATACAATCGACTATTGTACCGTTTAATAGTGCGAGACATCGACAATTAAACGATCCAATAGAAATCACGATATTATTTGGACACGAATGATGTTGTCGCGCAATATGTGATAATATCAATTGATAGTTAGAATCCGCAACCCAAATCCGAGAATACGTAAGAGTAGGTTGATGAAGTTTAATCTCAGCATACTTATTTCCCTGTTAACTCTCAGCCCATTGATAAATTCTTAGTTTGATAGTGTATGAAACAACAAAATACCAGACAACCCTAGCTCAGAACGATATTGATTGTTGAACGGCTTAGAATATCGCACCAGTGCATGTGGAGACGATAACATAAATACTTACTTTTGTTGCTACAACATTCACTACTCTAGTGAATCCTTCTTTATGCTATCATTCCCTCCCGTCTTTTTTTGACCGGTGACAACATTTAATTTTGAAAAATTGATTTTAGTTAAAATTAGTTTTTTTTTACAAGAGTTAAAAATTGGTTGAATATCAAATGATTTATATTTTGATATATATTTGTAAAAGTGAGTTCCACATTTGATACATATTTATAAAAGTGAGTTCCACTAAAAAAAACGTTTATAATAATAAAGTGAATTTAACATAAAATTGATTGTAAAAATCAAATTAGACTCAAATTAATTGTTAAAAGAGAAATCAAAGATACACTTCATTTTTTCTTACATTTTCTCCCTAATTTTTTTTTTTACATTTTCAACTCTTTCTGTCCAATGACATCTTTAATATGATTCCTTTTTTAATTTTAGAGGTAACTCTTTAGAATGAGATTCAAAGAGTTTAATTTCAAGGTTATTATTAGACCATCTACAATAGAGCATCTTAAATTGTGTGTTTAAATGAGTCATCTATGTCAACATCACTCATTTTATGGTAACACTTCTCCAATTTTCTTCATCCCAACATCTCAAAAGAAATTTTTAAATAGGTCCCACAAATAATTCTATAACATTATATTTCAACAAAATTCATCGATTTAAATGGGACTTGCAAAAAATGAAGAGAGTGAGGGTGCTTCCATAATCATCCTTCTCCAAAGGCTTCCTGAGGGACGGATCCAGACAGTTGATACTGGTGTGGCAAAAATTTCAAAGCAACTATATATTTGGTCTTTTTTATAAGAAAATATCACAATTTTTAAGGTGTAGTTATTACTTAAAATACTTTTATATCCTTTGTTTAATGTTTGTCTTTTCAATATTAGTGGAAATATTTAATGTATCGCAACTTTCTATAAGGGCATATTTGTAAAATTATTTTAAAATTTATAACAATTAATGATTGTTTGGTTATGATGTTTTTTGGTTATTCTTCTTATACTCCCTTTGTCCTTTATTAGATGACCTAATTGACTCTGGCACACACATCAATGCATATTTTTATCTTTAATATATTTAATTATCTATTTAATGTTGTGCTAAATAGATAAAAGACATCATTGTGAATGATATTAGGATGTGAGTGTGACATGTTGGAGTAGGAAAGCAGGATTTGACTTTTCCATAGAGAGTATGCCCCATTACGGTAAGGTAGTGTGTGTTTTTATTTAATTTGTTTCATTATTTTCTACCTAACTTACAAGGTTATAAAATATTAAGCTTAGTGTAGGTACTCACTCATGTCATGCATTCAGTATATATAGTATATATACTTAGAATATCATTAAAAGTATATTTGTATAGCTAGAAATTTCTGCGTAGTTTACCTAACTTTTGACTTGAAAATAGGAATCAAATCTAAATAGTTTTGAGGATTTCGTTAGCCAAACAAGTTTTCGCCACTTGATTTCTAGAAGAGAAAGTCAAATTGAACATGCTCAAACAATTTTGAATCTTCCAACATATTGTTTGTATTGTCACTGCCACGAAGGTACCACTAATCTCAAAGCCATAGTATATGATAAAAAATGGTACCACTTGTATTTGACTAAAACGTGTACTCTAATATTGTCAGGCTGCTTATAAAAATAAGCACCACCACAAAATTTCCTCTTTATAATTGATTTTTTTATTTTATATAAATCTCACTTTATTTTGTATAAAAATGTTCATTAATCTTTCCTGTATCCTCTACAAAATTTCATAAACAGAAGTGAAAATAAAAAAAAGTTGTAATCAAAAGTGAAAAAAAATTCTCAAACTAAATAAGGCTTTTTTTAGGGATTAAATAGGCCTTTTAGTAAGCAATTATGCACAAAACAAATGTAGAAATTACTTTGCAAGGCTATCAATGATTTCTAGAAGTTTAAGATTTTGTAACTATGGAAAATATCTACGGGTATGCTAATTGCATTCCACCATTTCTCAATAATCTAATCACATACTTAACTTTAGTTCCAAAATTGGTCTCATTTCACTTCTACAAAGCATAAACATTATGCTATAATAAATTAAGAGGTAAAATATAAGGTAAATCTCATGAAAGAATGTGTTAAGACCAAGGGAGTCATTACCCATTACTGTAAAAACAATATAAAAAAAAAAAGACAATCATTAGCTATAGTTATGTACTAGAATACATGTACACATACACATATCAAATCCTATAGCAGAATTCAACTTCATCAAGAATTATAATTGCTGGTGATCTCATCAAGGTGCTGGTCCATAATCTCAGAAACAGCATCCATAAAAGTAGCCTCACTAGTTCCAGGAAGAACAGAATCAAGTGCTGCTTTAAAAATTCCTTCAATCACAGACTCTTTGTTCAATGATTCTCGGCACATCAGGCTTCCAATGGCAAAAGGGGTCATCCCTTTCCCCACACCTTTTTTCAGAAGCATGGTCGAGATTCGAAGAGTGCGGGCGCATTCGAGTGGCAGATCCCATCCATGAAACTTCAGAAGGGCAATATCTTCTTCAGCATCAAGAGACTTTATGTAGTCAATGATCTCTGGAGAGTATGGCTGGCGAGCTTGAGGCCAATAAAGCCATTCAAAGGTACAATCTTCAAACTGTTGACATGCCAAAAAAAACCTTGAGTGAGTGGTTTAGAGTTTAAACAAGACTTGAAGAGAAAATGTAGAGAATATATCACTAAACCTCCTCCCCTAAACATCAAGAGAAAAAAGAATGCAATGTCCTTCAAATAGGTAAATAATGCCACCAATAAAATAATGTTTAACTTTAAGGCCTAATTACAATTGCAATTACTCAAAATACATGCAGCCTTCAAGATTGACAGCTTTGGTATATCCAAATCATTAACTTTGGTGTTAAAAACATAAAGAGAATAGTAGCATCGGAAAAGGCAAGTCGTTGTAATCATGAAGGTAATATCATGCTAGGGACAATAACTACCAAAAACACTCCAGGTTACATTACTCACTCATAAAGACTTAATCTGAATAACATTCCAAAAGGAGGACTCAGATATTACAACTTTTATTATAAGCTATAAATGAAACTATACTTGATGCCATAATGGCTCAGAGAAGCATTATACTGCATTGTTAAAGAAGAGAACATAAAAAAACCTACAACTGATTAAGTTATAACCAAACAAGGCAAAACAAAAGTTTACATTCACATCAAGAGAACAATAAAGCAGCATCACAGGCATTAAAAGAATTAACAAAAATGAAGTGCTTACACTAGTGGGAAGGCAGTATCCATGATCAATTGGAATCAAAACAGCCTGGCCATTTTTCTTCTCTTTGCCAAGTAAAATATTCCCAGCATGCCTATCTGCATTTGCAAGTCTCATGTCCAGCACAGTAATTTTATGCACTTCCTTCACCGGGAAAGCGCCAGGTCCCATATCCTCACAACTTCCATTATTCTCCACGAACATTTGCAAGGAACCAAACTTAGCAGTCAAACCCTCTGGATGGTTAAATGCTTTGTGCAAGCACTTTGCCATAACAGTCGGAGGAACACCAGCAAATCCTTTCTCATCACCAAATAATGATCGGCGGCCACTGATTGGATGATCCAAAATATAAGCAGCAACTTCCCTGAAAGCTCCTTGGCCAACTCTTGTACCCTTTTTTAAGCCCTCGCCGTCTAACGACAAAGGTAAGCCTCTAGGGTTATTCACAGCCATCGGCTCTTCATCCATAGGCTTGAAAACCGATACATATTTTTGCCCTGTTGAGTCGAGCATAAAGTAAGCCCCACCCGTACCCTCTGCAGATCTGATTGGAGAATTACCACTATCTAGCCCATCATATGTAGTGTTTATCATATCCCAAACCTCTGAAGCTAGTTCAACTTTAGGGTTAACAATAACCGGCTCCAAAACAAGACCTCCACCAGGAGCTTTTCTCGACATAATTCGTTCGATGGCTTCATACTCCTTTCTCGCATCTTCTTTGCTATCATATTTCCTCCCGTAATCAGCTTCCTTAGCATCAGAATTCTTCGTATCATTCAATTCTTTTGCTTCAATAGACAACTCATCAAGCCCTGTACTAACATCCGCATATTTTGTTCTAACAAAAAGATGTATCACTGCATCATTATAATTGCTACAGATATCATCAATAAGCTTCTGATCATCAAGCAGCTCCCCGTTACACACAACCTCCTGCTGTTCAGGATCAGCAAACTCATTTTCCTTTTCGGCAATCTGTTTCTTAACATACCAAACATCCTTACACCTTTCAACCTGAAAGGTATACTCCTTCCCGGAACAAGTTCTCACACTGATGGTCTGTAGATCTGCCAGTCGAATCACCAAATGCAAAACATTTCCTTCTGTAACTCCATAATCCTTGAGCAAAGAATTGCTACGCGACAACTCTCGCCCATTACAAACCAACTTCTGTTTGTTTGTCACCCCTTCATTCCTTTGAATTTTGAGTTTCACTGACTCAATCGTATCCGAAGGTAGCACACGCATCGGAGACAAAGACCCCGAATACGAAAGATAAACGAAAATAAAATCATGAAGATTCGAAGACAAGTGCAGTGGATTACAAAATCCATTGGTTGGAGAGAACAATTTCTCCCTTGAAACAGGACTCAGAGTAGTTACACCAGCAGAAGACATTTTTCAACTAATTTAATGAATGAAATAAAATTCAATGAAAAAAGCTAAAGGCTTTGACTTTTAAGCCAAAAAACCCTAATTCTACCAATGTTACAATCCTACAGCCACATATCTGTACAAATCATTGAAATTCAAATTAAAGCTTAACTATATCTGGGTGTGATGAAACACACCAACCCAGAAGACCAAACCTAATCAAAATCAAATTTTTAACAAATATCACAAAAAAGGAACAATCTTTTTCATGAAAAAGGTGAAAAAAACACAGACCCAGATGCTTAATTTCTCATATTTTCCTCAATAAACCCTAATTTTGTGATTGGTGTAAAGTGAAGAAAGAGAGAGAAATTCTTACCGAGAAGAAGAAGAGTTTCTTGTTGTTGTTGTTGGAATTCAAGATTCGGAAAAGAAGGGGAAAGGGTTTGTTATTGGAATTTGACTATGACCGAAAAAACGAGAGAGAAGAGAAGAATGAATTGTGGAACAGGATAGGAGCGCGTAGTGGACACGTATTGTTTTACTAAGCTTTACAAGAGAAAATTCTAATGGATTGTGTTGTAGCCTTTGTCTGAATCTAAAAAATATAAATATATAGATAGATTTAATTAATTTAAAACAATTAAATAAACTGAAAACTAAACAAAATTAGTTTTATTGGATTAAAATTAGATCAGATATATTATTTTTATTGGATTAAAATTAGATCAGATATATGTTTGTTTTATTTTTTTTTTACTGGACATGTGTTTTTTATTACTCTTTCTTTCAATTTTTTTTAAGTGTCGTTTTACGGTGGTATTTGAAATTTAAGAAAGTGGATATTTGGAAAAAAAAAAATTCTATTATAACTTCATATTAATCTATCAATATATGCATATTTTTCTGCACGCACTTACTTTTCATTTCTCCAAAAAAAAAATCTTTCTTTTTTGCATACACTCTATTTCATTCTCGTAATAAACAATAGTCAATAATCTAAATATTATATACATTTTTTTGTGTTAAATATGTTTTTAATCCATATAAATATGTCAACTTTTTGTTTTAGTTTCCATAAAAAATTTCTTCAACTTTTAGTCTCTCGAAAAATTTTCATTTTCACTTTTGGTCTCTCTTTTAAAATTTTCATATAGAATTCATATTTTTGAATAAAATTTTACAAGAAAATTCATAATATTTTAAGAATCTCTCCCAAAAAAAATTAGAATTCTTTTTTGGTGGTGTCTGGGGTTCGAACCCCGAACCTTGCATACATTATATATTGTCCTTACCAACTGAGCTAAGCTCACGAGGACAAAAAGAAATTAGAATTCCTTAACAAAACATGGATTTAATATGAATTTTTATATTTTTGACGGTTAAAAATTCATATTTAATTTGTGTTTTGTTAAAAAATTCTAATTTTTTTTGGAAAAATATTTTACAATATTCTACACATTTTTGCATAATTTCATTAAAAAAATATAAAAATTAACATAAAAATAAGGACCAAAAGTAGTGATTGAAAATTTTATAGTGACTAAAAGTGGAAAAAAAAATTTAGAAGGACTAAAACGAAAAATTGGTATATTATTATTTTTTTGGTCAGGTAGCCTAGTGGCTAGAATTCACCTTATAAGGTGAATAAGTGGGGTGTCCGGGGTTCGAACCCCGACCTCTGCATATAATAATGCATTGTCCTACCAACTGAGCTATGCTCACGGGATGAAAAGTTGGTATATTTATATGAACCAAAAACATATTTAACCCTATCTTTTTTAATAATTTTAAAGAAAAATAAAAATTATTCTAACTTCGCATTAATCAAAAGTTGAGAAAAATTTAACTTTCCTCCAAGAAAAATCTATTCACGATGTGTGACATAGATTTGAATGTTGAGATTACTCCTTTGCCGAATTTAAATACTAATGTCAAAGATATCATCAAAATTCATGGAGTCATTATTATAGTTAACCAAATTTTGTTTAATATTTGAAGTTATTTAAAACAACCTTTGTTTTATTAAAAAAAAAACTTTAATTCTTTAGTTTTATTGAAAAAGATAAGAGTAATTGAGAAAGTAAATTGACAAATCCTAACTTTAAAATATCAAAACGACCGTCAATTAAAAACGTTGAAATCATAGTCAAACGAGATTTAAAAAGAAACAGAATGAGTAGTATGCTTTTTTAAAAATTGCTATAATTGGTTTTGATAGCATCTAATATGAGATCATGTATTTATATATTTTTTGAGTTAGATATCTTTTACGCTCAAATGCATAAACCAATAAATCTCTCTCAGATTGCTGCATGTTTAGAGTTGAATTTAAATTTAAGAGATCTTGTTAAGTTTGCCGAGTTTTCTTACCATATCATTCAAGTATCTTTGGTATATGAGATCATGTATTCATAAACCATTTGTTACTAATATTTTACTTTTTTATAGTATTTAATATATCGTAAATCTCTTAAACTATGAGATTTATTGAACATTGTTAATCTTAATGATAATCAAATGAGTTTGTATTTGTATAAAATTTTGTGATATATTTCATATGATATAAATTTGCTATCTAACAATTAAATTTCTAAAATCTATATCAAGTAAAACAATACTCTTTCTGGTCTTTTTTATAAGATACGCTTCACTTTTTAGATTAATAGAATAATTGATGTAAAAAAGATCAGAAAGAACATTATATAGTACATCATTAATGTAAATTTTGTTTGACAAAAACATTGACGTGACATTATATCGTGTAACTTCGATAATTTTTTTGACAAAAATATTGACGTAATATTATATCTTGTAACTTTGATCTCTCCTTATATATATGGAGTATTTGTTTAGCTTTCTTTTGAAATTAGCAGACATTTAACCAACACACTTGGACTCAGTGTCAAATGCTTAATGATTTCTATCAATGACAAATTATTTAAAATAATCTGAATTCGATTTCTAAGTTAAGAAACTCCAAACAAAGTCATTTTGCCGGAAAAATTGGAGATTAACACACAAACAAGGTAAAGATTGGTGAACATTTTTATTACATGAATTGGGAAAATGCGATAAAGAGGATTTGGTGAGTGGATCGTGGTATGTCGATATACTTTACAAAAGAAAAAACCAGCGTGGGGTTCCTGTCCTTATCTCTAATCATCATCATCCCACCAACCCTAATATTATAATGCCGTTTTACCGTTACTCCCACCATTAGCAGCAACGACAACTAAATGACGGTGATTGTACCACTTTTATTTTTAATATCTAACGTTCCATTTTTAAAATCTTCTTAAACACTATTCTTGTCATTAAGATTTTTAAAGAAGGAAAGACAAACAGATCACACAACGATATTTCTATGCAATTTTTATTCTATTTTAAGAAAAAAAATATGAGCATGAAATCTCTCGATTGTCAGATTTTGATCCAACGATCGAGGATGTATGGAATGCATGACAAATTTGTGAATGCGGAAAACCCTTGTCCTATAGTTTTAAGTGAGCAAATATTGATGATACTCACAAGGAAAATATGATGTACTCTCTTCGGTTCTATTTACAAGAGAAATTTAGGTCAACAAAATTTGATGTATCTGCCTAAGAAATTGGATCAGATACATCAACTTTTGTTGACTCAAATGTCTCTTATAAATAAGACCAGATGGAATATATTTTATCAAATTAATACAAGGTTCATTTTTGGAACAATCTTGTTAACCAGATTATCAAGATCTTTTTTTTTTCTAAGAACGACAACATGGACACGACCTTTTTCGAGCTTGTATCAGATAAAGGTCATATGATCAAAATAGATGTTTCACAACAACTTTTTATCGTGGACTTCGTCTGTTTATAAGCTACTTCAAAGAGTGTTTGCACTTATTGCTTATTGTTGAAAAGTGACTCAAAAATAATACTTCCTATCTGTCAAATTCGATGGCCGAATGGTTCCGTTTGGTGGCCGAATTTGACCAGTTTTTTGGAGACTTTTGTCTCATAATTTTTCGGTGGCCGAATTGTCGCAAGAGCAGAAAAATAAAACAACTGTTTGGCCTGTTTTGTTCCAATTTTTTAGGGATGCTTTCCACTATAAATATAAATCTTGTATCAGATGAATATGAGTGTAGAAAACAGGGTTTAGAAGCTAACATACAAACTAGGGTTTATAGAGAATTTCTCTTCGCAACAAACACTAGGGTTGGGATTGTTTTGATTCACCTTGAACAAAACACTGTTAGGATTGAGTCTCTTGGTCAAGGGAAGAGATTGAGACTTTGGTAGAATTAGGTTTGAAGACTAATTTTTGTAACCCTCGATATCTCTTTGTAAAGAAATTTATATCATTATAGTGGAACGGAGAGCTGTTCTCTCCCCCATAGTAGGTCATCATTAGACCGAACTGGGTAAACAAATTCTTGTGTTATCTTTCTCTCTTCTGTTGCTGTTTATTTTTGTTTGAATTATTTTGTCACCCGCTTGATTTGATTGCTTGGTTTTATTTGTTCCACGCATCAAGTTTTATTGTTGTGTTTTTGCAACGAATTCACAACACTTATGTTTTTTTTGTCAATTTTATTATTAATATCTTGATTGAAAGAAATGAAATATTAATTAAAAATATATTTTTATGTCATTTCATATTCATCAGTTAGTTCAACTTCTAAGTTTACTAAATACTAAACATTCAATCCGCCAGCTTATTCACTATCAAGTAGCTTATTTCCTCTCCACGATATGTTCACACTATCGGTTATTTTATCAAACTTGTTATTTTTTTTTGCTTCAGATTGATTTGCTTCTTTTGCTCTTCATCACACATGCTGTAATGAATTTCTTTATAGGAATGTAAAGTTCTTTGTGACTAAACTTTCTAGATATGGCAATCAAGATGGACATATGGTGATTTTCTCTCTTTTTGGTATCTTTAGTCATTTCATTATGCTCATTTAGAATCCAGTCAGATTGCATCATATTAGTGATTGCAATTTTCATTGTCATTCCTTTAAAAGTTGTGCATTTTTTATTGACTTGTTTCTTTCTTTATAAAAGATGAAAACCTTTTGAAAAATTGCAAATATTAAGGTTGAGTGATCTTCTAACAGTAGTTTTGACCACAAATTACCCTTTACTATAAGATATTCTCTCTAAAACTTGATTTCTTCATACTCAAGTAAGTTTATTTGATAGTTACTAAAATTCTGTTAAAACTACATAACAGTCTTTATATTTTCTTCATCTACTGATACATGGAAAATCATTACATTATATTAAGACGCCTTAATGGTCAGAATTCAGGTAAGTACTTGAACCACATCACAGAAAGATCATGTTAACAAGGTATTATCACACATTAGGATAACAAAAACATATTCAGAAGGCTTACAAACTTTCTGTTTACGAGACTCATTGTGTAAGCGGTCACATTTGACGCACTTAGTAGTAATTTGGAGCTGTTATGAAGATGGCATGACTATGATTTTAAGCTCGTCAAAAACTGTAAGGTCTTGATCCAACGGTTCCAAATGACAAACTACATGAATGCTAGGAATGTGAGATGGTAGTGAATCCAAAATCTGCTGCAGGGTCAAAATTGTGTCCCTCCATGCATTTTCACTATTTCGTAGTGAAAATTGTGAATTGCAGGTTTTTCTAATTGCCCTAAGGAAACCTTGCAATACACACCTCGGATAAGGAATTCAGAAACAACGGCCAAACTTCCCCATAAAAAGTGTACTATTGTCTGCGCGAGTTTTGTTTCAAAATAGACCAATTTCTAATAAGCATTGATATACGGTTATCAGAGGTTGATCTAACTCATGCCGACCATTCTATATGCATTGCATTTGGGTATTATATATACTCAAACTACGAGTATGATTCTTCAGTTTCTGCGTTTAGCATAAAACTGGGAAATGCTAGAGTTATGTCCCTGAAATTAGAATCAGAAAGTGATTTAGAAACGACTGTGTCACTTGGAGTAACACAACGATACCAAAAACAAAAGAAGACAATTTAACTATATTCATTTCGAGGTCATTTTAAAAAACATTATAATGCAATGAATGGATGTGTCATGTAATAAAATTTAAAACTTACATTAGATAAGGTAGAGTCATGTTCTTGAGTAATGACGGATTCTTTCCAACATATTCACTCCATTCTGCTAAGTCAATTTTTCCATCTCCTTTTGTGTCTGTTTCTAGAAATGTCTGTTAACACCCCCCAAAATATATATTAGAAACTTTCCATATAAAATTTGTAAAGTGATCATTTTATTTAGAGTCTGATAATGATAACAAACCTTGTCCACAATTGTTTCAACCACATCATCAGAGAGAACCAAATCAGATTCAACCAAAATCATCAACACCATCTCCTTCAACTGTAAATTTTCATATGAACCAAAACATTAAAACAGGTGTCATAAGAATTATACAAATATATCCTATAGAAGATCACAGGAGTATTTACCTCTTCGCGCTCAATGTAACCAGTATGCCTCAAGTCATATAATCTAAATGTATCTGCGAAGAATAATTTTACATGGTGAGTAATCATATAGTGAACAATATAATCTTGAAATTTAATATGCTAATGAATACGATGTGTTCTAATTTTTATGATTGTATATACAATCAACATCCTGGAATGGTAAACAAACGACTAAATTTCTTATGTACAATGACTTATATTTCTTACATTTTATTTTGTCTGCTTGAGGAGCTTTAGGATGAAAGATGCCCAAAGATCTGATAAATTCGCCAAACTCTATATGGCCGCTGTGATTGACATCGAAGAGATCAAACATCTGCATGGAAAGAAGATCAAACGACTATACTTGAAAAGCTATTTACATTTACATTATCAACATGTGCATATAGTACATAATAAGAATGTGTAAGAACAACAAAAATTAGATCAACAAACATACCCTATCCACAAAGAGGTTGCGTTTGTTTCTGTTTCTAAAAAGAGCAAAGTGAAGCTCTTCCTGTTAATATAGACAATACACAAATCAATTATTAAAAACTATCTGCAAGAAATGAATCTAAATAAGTACAAAAATACTGATTCTCCAATCAAACAAGAGATTCAAGTTTCCTTGAACTAAGTTGAATTTAAAAAACTACCTTTTGAATAAGTCCATTTTTCACAATTACTGCGCTTAATTTTTTGTACAACTCCTTCAAGATTTCCACCTCTCTCACAGTAACTGCTAGGTACAAGAAAAGATCTTCAAAACAATGTACACTATTCATAAACAATATTGGTTGCATAAATTAAAACACACCAGTGGAAAGGAACCAATTTAAGGTTCTGTTTGGATAAGCAACTTATTAACCGATTGTAGCAGCTAATAAGTGTTTATGTATAAGTTATTTCTATAACAAGCCATAATCTGTTTTCATAAGCTATCCTATAGAACTTATTAAATCAAAATCAAAGTATATTTCTCTTGCCTATATCCATGAAATTATCTAAATCACACATCTACCTATAATTTTAAATTATAAGATTACAATTCATTGATCAAAACAAATTAAATTTCCAAGGCAAAAAAACAAAACAAAAATGAAAAGGAAGTTTTCTTACTTACATGGTGTTTCAGAAGCAAGGGTAGTAAAATCCTCAGAACAAGAATTAAGCTCATTTTCTTTTACTTCTGAAGGTAGATTCTTATCTTTGCCAACTTCTGAGGATCCATCCATAATATTTTCTGCTACTTTTGAGCTACTGCAACCCATTCTTTACAACCAAAAAAACAGAAATTTGTTGATTTGAAGTAAAGTTATGTGAATGATGATGATGATAATTTAAAATGTATACTATTATACTTGCAAATTTTAACTTAGATTTGAAGACATAAGCTTAATATGTGTTGGAAACCAATGAAAGAAAAGTCAATTTTACAGCTATACACATAAAAAATTTATATGTTTTTGACTATATATGTAAATTCATGTATATGTGTGAAATTTATATGCATTGAAGCTAGGTTCCTAATAGTTCACGTTTTTGACTATGTGTTACGCAAATTGCTATTAATGATGTCTAACTCAAATGTCCTTTTTATAGTATCATATGTGACGAACAGCTTAGTGATAGAGATATGCAATAAATAATGTCATGATGAAAAAACCTAAAGGGGGTATGTAATAATGTAAAAGTGTGTTCCCTCAAAAAAAAATAATTTAAAAGTGTGTTATTTTTCTTTAATGTTTGTTTGGTTTTACTCTTTACCATTGAAATATTACACAAACACACGTCTCCATCTATAAAGTAACTACATAAATAAATTCTTTTGAGGGAAACAAGTTTTGTTAGGATAGATCCTCTCAACAAATAAAAGTTTTAGATTAGATAAAGGGTTAAATAGTCATTCTAGCAAATAATATATCTATTCGTCATAATTATACCACCCGGTTACTATTATAAACAAAAAATTATATTTTAAATTTATTTAATTAATTATGTATGTGATTTTTATTATAAATCATATACATCATTTAATAAATTCATCTGTCATCCGCTACATTATCAACTATGCTCTATTTTTGTTAAAAAAACAGAGTCATAGTGTTATTCATCATCATTAGCAATTTGAATGGGGCAATGGGTGATGCAGAAATTTCGGTAAAGTGTTAGGTGAGCATGCGTGAAGTTGTGGGTGTTGTTTGTTTGATACTAGGTGACAAACCCACAAAAGAAAGAAGTGCAAAAGTTACTCGATTAGGTAACTGTCTCCATGATTTCGTCGTATGAGGGACTTAATTGAGAATTTTTTGACAAAGACAAACACTAGTTTAAAATATTAATAAGAGTAGTAATATTTGTACAACCATTTGTGACAACTTGTACGACAACTTTCTTTTTCTTTCTTCTTATTGGTCAAAAATAATAGAGAGAAAAATGAAAAGAGAAAATAAGATGATAGCGTGAGTATGTATAAAATAGGAAGTTGTCAAAAGGTTGTCACTAAATGATTGTACAAATATTATTTCTCTGTTAATAAAGTTGGGGATTAGTTTGAGAGTGACTTATAAAGACAGAGATCAATTTAATGGTTTAATCGATATTTGTGGGTCTTAGTGTTCAAGGATTTTTTTAAAGATTTAAGCATATAAATTATTCTGTGGAAAAATTAAATATTTTAATTTTTAAATGCAGTGAATACTTATATTTTTTTACAAAATTTTACTTCCTCCGGTCTCAATTACTATATCTAATCTATATATTTTTTTAAGAAGTTAAAATAACTCATCTAAATTGATACAAGAAATAATCAAATCTAAAACCTTAAGGAGGAGCATACTCTCAGATCCCAAGCCAATATCATAGGTCAATCCAAGTGAATTTACAAAGAGAGTGAATATTTGAGGGAATGCTTAATAGAGGGTGTTGCTAGCACTATTATTACATATAATCTATATTATAAGAAGAAAAGCCCTAAAATATCAAAACCAAGATAATAATTAATTGTTGTAACTTTTTGAATATTTTTTCAAATATATCCTAGTAAAAATTTGTGAAGTTTTGAATTTACCCATTGATATTGAAAACAAACATTAAATTAGGGCTATAAAAGTCTTTTAAACAATAAATGTAACTTAAAAGTAGTGATTTTTTTTTAATAATTAGAACCAAAAATTTGTTTGACTATGAATTAAAAACAGGAGTTAATTCATTCCACATTTGGTTTATATTAGCAACGACTATTACCTATTGAATGAATATTATAGACCAACTAATTACTTATTAAATAAATCTAAAAATTAATTTGTTTTTTCTTCTTATAATCGAGATGAGAGGGAGTATCAGGTCTTTAATCCTTAACATTTTCCATTATTTTTTACACAACTTTCAATGAGGAGGAGAATAACTTTTGTTGTTGAATGAATGCAAAATTCACTCTTTTCACAGCTAATAATATATGGAGTAAATACTCTCGAATGGTTTTTTATTTTTTTTAGAAAATAATGCGAAGATATTAACCATTATTTTTGTTCCCATGAGTTTAACTCAGTTGATAAAAACAATATATAATACATGCAAGATATGAAGTTTAAACCCTAGACA
>Ga0228710_1008115_pt1 | contig 15184 bp, 8 predicted proteins | sample MedpolnodulmetaG_FD_177995 | JGI IMG/M metagenome (GOLD analysis project Ga0228710, IMG submission 177995) | Root nodule microbial communities from Medicago polymorpha collected in Santa Monica, California, United States - pink nodules | ecosystem: Host-associated > Plants > Roots > Nodule...
GACTTTCCTTCTTTTCTCTTACGTAATAAACATATCCATTCTCTTCCAACTTTGAGATTAGAAATTGCATCTCCGTCAAGTCACCCCTTTTTGCCTTTTTGAATTTATGACGTTCATTGTAGATTTGTCAAAATATTTTTTTGTTTCACCGAAGAATCGGTCAAGTCATGTACAATCTTCTTGTCGTCCTCCATTAATCTTCCGGCAAGAAGGTGCCCTACTACATACGACACCATCTCATGGTTGTGAACACCATTAAGAATAGCCAATTTCCAAGCATTGTCTTCCCTGACGACATATCCACGCACCTTGAACAAACACCCACATTTTCTTGATCCCGTTGCTTCATGCTTCACTTTTCTCTTCGGTACTTTGTGCTCGCCACTCCGTTCACAAACCAACTCCAACATAGCATTTCTACCTTCACAAGATCTTCTAATGATAACCGTAAATCCAGCCCTATTTGCTTGTCGACGGACTCAACCGAGCAATTCGTCTTTATCTTTCCATGTGTCTCGGGTCGAAAAGAAATGAGCCGTGTCCACTTCGTTGTCACAAAGTTTCCACACATCGGAATTGACGCTTGAAGCCTCAACTTTAACGGAAGCTTCAACCTTCAGGGAAGCTTCGACCTTAATGGGAGCTTCAACCTTAATGGAATCGACAACTCTAGATTTTCGATCACCCGCATTCTCAACCTTATCTATAAATAAACAACATATAATTACTAAACTAATTAATAAACATGCATCTAATATCATATAATAACATAAACAAACAAAAAAAAACAAAAGAAAAAAAATTTGGAATTTTTTTTTTTAGGCAGTAGCACTGCCATTTGAGAAATTTGGAAAAATTCTAAGTGTCTAGCGGCAGTTAACAGCCGCTGACTCCAAGCGGTAGTTAACAGCCGCTAGAGTTCGTGACAGACCAAAAAAAAACTTCAAAACCCAATCGAATGCAAACATGTTAAAACTTGGAATACCTGTTTTTTTTATGCATATTGTGTGTAGAAACGTCCTAGCAATCGATCAGCAATGATTTGGAACCAAGATTTTGACAAAGGATTTTTGAAATGGAGATTTTTTGAGGTATGATAATGGTGAGGTGAGGTGATGAATGAATATGACCTAGGAGTTTTCTGGTTTTGGGGGAAAAAAGCAACGATAGTTAACTACCGCTGGCATCAGCGGCTGTTAACTGTCGGTGGTTTTTCCAACGGTAGTTAACTACAGCTAGGGGCCCTAACATAAATTACTTGTGTCAATGTGAAGTTTTTTATGTCAAAAATGCAATCTTCTTTAATTATGGGTCAAATTTAAATAACCGTTGACATATTTTTACCTATACTAATTTTTTTATTTTTTGTAGTTATACCTATACTAAAATATAAAATGGGATATTACACAGTTATAAGACATGTGAATACGTAGTTGTATATATTAAAATTTATCATTTTAACCTATATGTATATGTTTGGTAAGAATAATAGTAAAAAAACAAATACTAATCGTTTTCCTCAAATTATTTTTTATTATAAGTCATACCCACCGACTTATGAGCACTGTATATATGTCACTACTCAGAGTTTTAAAAATAGAAGTCAACTCAGTTGATGTTTTAGTCTTTCTTTTTCTTTTGAAAAAAATGAAACAGTCAATGAATGGCTTGCAGCTGTTTTTTTTTTCTTTTTCGCCTAAACATGAATACGCGTTTTTATCTTTCTAAAAAAAATTGGAGAGAGCGACATGTTTCCAAACTGATTCCATGTGGCTTTTTTTTTGTTTTTTCAAATACCTCCCTCCCTGGATCCTTTAAGTTTTATGTTTGTTTTAGATAGATTTTTAAGTTTCTAAGGTTTCAGATATGTCTTTCAAGTTTCGAGTTTGTTTCGGATAGGTCATTTAAGTTTATAAGGTTTCAGATAAGTCCTTTAAGTTTTGAGTTTGTTTCAGATTTGTCATTTCTATCAATCTCCGTTAAGCCAAAGTTGATCTGGTTAGGGAAAAAATTGATGCCAAGTGTCAGAGAGAACCACCTCACCCACTTAACGGACATATCAGCTTTGACTTAACGGACAGAACAACTTTGACTCAACGGAGATTGACAGAAAGGACCTATCCGAATCAAACTCGAAACTTAAAGGACCTATCTGAAACCTTAGAACTTAAAGGACCTATATGAAACAAACGTGAAACTTAAAGGACCCAGGGAGGTATTTGATCTTTTTTTAAAGTAAAATAGTTTGGTCGTTAAATATTCCTATTATAATTCTTAAAAAAAAAAAAATCATGCCAATAAATGTGAAGTCTTGGATCAAATCCCTATCACATATATACTTCATCCGTTTCAAAATGAATGTCGTTTAAGGTTTTCACGCACATATTAAGAAATACATTAATTAAAAAAAAGAGCGATATTATTTTACCAAATTATCCTAATCAATTATAAATTTATTTTTTATTAAACAAAATAATACTTTGAAAGTAATGTATATAATATTAATTGAAGGACACAATGTCTCTGTAATCTTAACTCTGTTGGCAGAGACAATGCATAATATATATAAGGTTCGTGGTTCAAACCCCGCCACCAGGAAAAAAAATATAATGGGTACAATTGAAAAAAAGAAGTTATTAATGGGTACAATTGAAAAGAAAAAGTTTTTATTGCATTGAAAATTGAAAGTGACATTCATTTTAAAATAATTTTTTTTGTTAAAACGATACTTATTTTAAAACAGAAGGAGTATGATACAATGTTTTTATCAATTGAGGTTAAGCTCACAAATACCAACAGAGATACCATGTTATTATACCAATTAGAATAATTACAACCATAGTCTTTATTTATTTTAACAATACACTACCATCATCAGTGGCGGAGCCACGGTCATCTCAGGGATGCAGGTGCATCCCTCACATAGATTATGTCACCCTTGTATAGTTCAATAATTATATTTTTTAATCTCGAAATATACTGAGTAACAAATAAGTTCAATATCCCATATTGACTTAATTTGACATGGTCATGCAATTTTACAATCATATTCATCAAGAGGTCTAACGATATTTCTCATGTTATGTAGGAGAGGCAAATCTCATATAGGACACTCATGTCCCTTAACATGATTCGTCAACTGCCCATTAACTAGCTTTATAGTTATCATGTTACATATAACGTTTGAATGACAATTAAACACTTGACTCCACATCTAAGGATCATTGTGGTTTCAGGTCTAGGAGTGGTATACATGATTATCACTACGATAATATCTTATGACATCTTCATAACATACTAAGTAGTATTCTCATTGTGGTCAATTTAGTATAAATATTACTCATAATATTTACACATATGCATAGCCTTAATATCTCATATCTATGACATGTGAGACGTTATCATCAATCTACATACATAATAGTCTCTACTGTTTATTACTATCCCAATTTATATTAAAACTTGACTACAAATATTTTAAGAACAATGTACTTTATGTTTATTTAGTCTCATGATTAAGTCTCACTTAATGTTCCATTACTTGAACGATATACTATAAGTACTTTATTAATATTATATCAAATTTAATAAAGAATACCTCATTTTATTTGATAATAAAAGTCATGATACATAAAACAATTTTAACAAAAAACTATTAGCCTCTAGGATTTACACCAACAATATGGCTGAGTCTGGGTAGTTAGTTTGATGAATTTGGGACGAGTTGTAGGTGATGGGGCCAATAAGTTGGGGGGGAGGGGGGGCTTTGGTTGTGCATCTTCTCTTTAAATTTGTTGCGGTTATCGGATCATCTCATTCAACTTGATCATTTGGGAGGTTTTCCTAAACCTTTACAGTTTTCTGTACTTTTGTTTTGATTATTGGGCATTTGAGTAATTTGAAAAGAACCGAAGAGTCGTATTTTTCAACATAAGGAGAAATCATTGCAGCACTTGTTTGACAAAGTTAAACTACTATCTTTTTGGTGGTTGAAAACAAATAATGTTACTCTTGTTTTTTATTTTCATAATTGGTGGCTTAACCCCCTCAATGTGTTTGGGGTTTCTCACTTATCCTATAAATTTTGTTGTTTACGTTTTGACCGTTAGTCTTTGTAATTGTTTGTTCAAATTTCATTGTTCTATCCTGGTATACATTGTATTAAATAGAATTCATCGTTCGTTATATTATATTCCAGTTTAACTTGAAAGAAAAAAAAACAGAGTCTGTGAGCATTATTTTTAAAAGGGAAATTGTGTTGTCAATAACATGACCCTTTTTAAAAATGGTTATAAAATGGGTCATGTTAACTGGTGCTCTAAGAGCACAAGTTAAAAATCTTAAAATAGAAATTAAAAATAAATTTCATATTGAAAGTATAATTTTTGCTACTTTTAAGACATTGAATATACATTTCAAGAAAAACCTTCTACATTTATCTTTTATATTTACTTTTAAGACATTGAAAGTGATGCCTCGAGGGCACAATTTATCATCCCTTTTATAAAATTACATGATAAAATTGTGAATTCCCGTTGATTAATGTTACAAAGTTATTACTTTTAATTTTATCCTATGTTATGCAACAATATTCTTTTCAATTATTACACGACACCAACAGTGGCAGTTTTGCTGTTAATAAAAAAACATGTTTTGTACCAAAAAAAACATGTCACACTCTCATTGGTTAACAGTTATTATTCCTAATCAAATCCTCATCAATGCATCAATCAAATATCATATTCATATATCATCATCACTAAAAGCATAATTTGTCCACTCAACCCAGAAAAATCAACACCAACATTTTCATTTTCTCACACATAAACAAAAAAACCAACTCTTTCTTCAACAAAACAGTTACACAACCTTCTTTGTTTCACACATGTAACATAAACTTAACTTCATTGTTTCTTTTTCTCTGTCTCAAACAAAAACAACCCTTTAACTTCAATGGCTGAAACAACCAAACATGTTCCCAACTTAAACATCAAAAGCTTCTTTTCTATTCTCAAAACCAGAAAAACAATCGCTTTTACTTATGTTTTTATGCTTGCTTTTGTTTCTTTAACTGTTTTCTTAGCTTTTTCTCCTTCTTCTAATGCTTCTTCTCCTTGGTTTACTAACATATTTACCACAAAAACTTCCACTTTTGATTCTTCTAAATCTCATCTTTCTTCTATTTTCTCATTCTTTTTCCACAACACAACCACTTCTTCATCTTCATTTTCATCTTCCACTTTTAGCAACACTTTTAGTAACACTTCTAGATCTAATAGTAACACTTTTCAATCTTCTAACTCAAATACAACAACTTTCAAACCAACCCATGTTGGAAACAAAACTCAAAACTCTCTCAATCCATCTAAAGATGCTGTTTCAACCACCAACAAAACCTCTTCTCATGTTTCTGATGAAGTTAAACATCAGAAGAAGGAGAATCAAACTGCAAGTATGAAAGATGAGATTCATATGATGGAGTCTTTGATGAAGTGTGATTTTTTTGATGGGAAATGGGTTAAGGATGAATCTTATCCTCTCTATAAACCTGGCTCTTGCAATTTGATTGATGAACAGTTCAGTTGTATAAACAATGGAAGGCCTGATAAAGATTATCAGAAATTAAAGTGGAAACCTAAAGGATGTAGTCTTCCAAGGTTAGAGACTTTTGATGAATTTATTATTATTAGCACTAGATTTCTTATTAGCATTAGAATTTGGGTCGAGTCTAACTCAATCGCTGCAAAATTGAACATATTTGTGGGACTCGTAAGGAGAGGACTGGACATTAGGAGCGTGACCCAAGTAGTCTGATAGCAGTGACACAATATTTTAGATATGATCTAATACCATCTTAGAATTTAGATTGTTTCTAAATCAACTTCTACAACACCGACTTGTGAGGAGAGGACTGTACACCACTTATGAACGTATTTTTAGGTCACGTTACATCTAATGCAAAACTCTCAACACTTCATGTTTGATGATTAATTTTGGTGTTGTTCAAATTGCTTTGTGAATGTTTTTTAGGAACTTAATTTGGTTGATTTGTTGATATTTGTATTCTCGCAATTGCTAATAGGTTGGATGGACGAAGAATGTTGGATTTGTTGAGAGGCAAGAGACTTGTTTTTGTTGGTGATTCAATCAATAGGAATATGTGGGAGTCTCTTATTTGCATCCTCAGAAACTCTGTGAAAGATAAAAGTAAAGTTTTTGAAGCAAATGGAAGAGTTCATTTTAAAGGAGAATCCTCTTATTCATTCATATTCAAGGTTAGCGTTGTTTCCCTGATTCGGTCTTGATTTTAAGTTTCAATTTTTCCGATTTGCTTTGTCCAATTTCTTCTTTATGCTGTATCAATGTTGAATATTGATTCCCTTGTTTGGTAGGATTACAACTTCACGGTCGAGCTTTTTGTATCGCCGTTCTTAGTTCAGGAGTGGGAAATGCTTATCAAGAATGGAACAAAGAAGGAAACACTTCGGCTCGATTTGGTTGGTAGATCGTCTAATCAATATAAAGATGCTGATGTAATCATCTTCAACACTGGCCACTGGTGGACTCATGATAAAACTTCTAAAGGGTAAACAGATGCATTTCGATTTCCTCTTAGAATTTAGAAGTGACTGCAGTAAAGCCTTATTTTCAACCTTATTTTGATTTTGTTTTCTCCCTTGGTAACCTGGAGTCCGGGTACGAGGCAAATAAAGCCTGACCAATAGTTGTATCGGTCAGGGTTTGAACTTGGGTACTCCCCATCGATTCGACCTTTACATAAGCACATTACCCTCTTGAGTCCATTCTGATTTTGTTTTCTTTTAACTCAAGTCTCTAGGCCTTGTTAACTGTTAACCAACTTGCTCAATAATTTTTTTCAGGAAGGACTATTACCAAGAAGGTAGTCATGTGTATAATGAATTGAATGTCTTGGAGGCATTTCGAAAGGCTATAACAACCTGGAGCAGATGGGTTGATGCCAACATAAATACATCTAAGTCTATGGTATTCTTCAGAGGCTATTCTTCTTCGCATTTCAGGTAAAGTAATAATGAATCTGTGATTATTGTATTTATTTTGGCGTTGCGTTACTTTGAGGGTTCAATTTCAGCGTCATTTTTCGTGTTCACAATCACATTAGCTGTCTTAATCATAGTTATCAGTCTATTTCGATACACATGAGCCGTATATTGATTTGATATTAAATTGAACTCAATCAGTCTATTTGGAAATGAATCCCGAATCATTATGGTGAATCCGGATAAAATGAATCTGTACTTGAACTTGGTGTATCCAACTAATCTTTTTTGTCAGCTTTGTAAAATCAATTACTTTTCTTTTGTCATTTAATATACGACTTGAATCTTGAGTTGTTTCTAAGTTCGTATAAGATAATATCAATTTAAAATTTTGTCATCTCAATTGTTTTTGACTTGTAGACATATTTGACCTATGAGTGTATTATGCTACGGAACAAGAACGCTGACACATATAAATGTTTTTCTAATTGTGTCGAACTGTAGTGGCGGGCAATGGAATTCAGGTGGACAATGTGACAGTGAAATCGTGCCAATCAAGAACGAAAAATACTTGAGACAATACCCTCCTAAAATGAGAGTTTTGGAAAAGGTACTGAGGAATATGAAGACTCGTGTCACCTACTTGAATGTCACGAAAATGACAGATTTCCGAAAAGACGGTCACCCCTCTGTCTATAGGAAACAAAACCTATCACCAGACGAAAGGAAATCGCCATTGATGTACCAGGACTGCAGCCATTGGTGCCTCCCTGGTGTTCCTGATACATGGAATGAAATACTTTACGCGGAGCTATTAATGAAACAGTATCAATATCGAAATCAAAATCAAAATCAAAATCAAAATCAGAATCAACATTGATTAAAAGAAGAGACCATAGAGGTAAACTACCAAACTCAAGGTCACATATATACAATTTTTGTCCCTTCCATATTCAGGATAGGGAAATAAACAAACCATAGAGAAAAAGACTCTTTTTTTCCAAATTTTTGTAAAGGTTAAAAGACTGTGTTATTCATACAAGTTGGTTAGTTAGGAAAAGATAGAATGTAAAGGGTGGTTAAGATTGTTATTGTAAACCACCCTCTCTCCCTTTCAACATAGTTTTCTTTCTAAAGGAAGATTCCTATTTAGTTTTTCTATAATGTAAACCAATTTATTCAGACAAACTGTTTATTTAGCCATCTCAGATATATACAGTGAAGTGAAGATTACTTTGAATGATTTTGAATAGGGTCATATGCTATAACTAAGTACTCTTAAGAGTCAACATGTAGAATTTTTTTTATTGAAAATCTTGTATTATAGGAATTAGTCACCTTGTATCTCACTATGCATTTTGCACATTGCTTTTAAAAACGTGCAAAGTTACATTCACCAACTTGTTATGGCACAAGTGGTAGATACTTAAGGCATTTAATAATTTGATTCACGATTCAATTCCTAATTGATGCATATAGAAAAATATATGTTGAGAGAGCTTAAATGGATCTTAGTTACCTCTAAGAAATAATCACTGCAGTTGCACGTAGGAATACTCTGATTTAAAAAAATAAGGATCCCAATTACCTCTAGAAATTAGTCTCTAAAGTTTTCCGATGCCGTGGTTTAGAAAAAAACAATGTAGTAGCATTTTGTACTTAAAACTGAAGACATAAAATAAAATTATAAAACATTTTCCAAAGTCAAACAATCACGAGATGAAGTCTTTGTACTTGTTAGCCTGACATAATAACTATTCCATTAAGAATTCGAATCGATGTGGAACTTTTCTTCATCCTCACATGAAGTCTTTGACAAATGCCTGTCTTGTATGCATTTGTCCTTTTCTTTAAAAAAGTATCATTAATTTTTGGTTTATTCACTCTCTATGTCCGTGAATTATTTTGAGATTTTTAAATAACTCAATAATTGTAATTTGATTCTTGATTTTGTTTTAATTTGTAATTTGATCCTTAAATTAATTTTTTTTAATTGAGTCTCTAAACTTTTAAATAAGTTGTAATTAGTCTCTAAGTTTGGAACATAAAATATAAAATATATAAATGTTTATGGTCCTAATTAAAAGAATTATAAGTTTAAGAATAGCCTAGTTTTTTTTTCAGGGGAGGAATAGCCTAGTTATAAAAATTTAGTTAAGAGATCTAATTAAATATTTTGACAAAATTAGGAATTCAATTAAATTTGTTTTTTATTTCACGATCCTTTTGAAAATTCTCAATTTTCAGACACCAACAAAATAATAAAAAAAAACTTAGCACCACTTGTGCTTGAATTAGTGTTCTATTAATAAATCGGAGTTGTTTAAAAATTGATATACTACCTCTAATTTTTTTTGATATACTAATTGATATTTAAATTATTATAATGATTAATGCATAAAATAAAATCCAACGATATGATCGCATTCTCCAAATAATATGAGCACGTACATCCTGTTACAATATGAAACCGATACTGGTTTTCTTTGTGTTCACCACCTACTACACAATTGCTTCATTAAATATACATTACTGTCCCATACTCCTCCATAACTTTGAATAATGATGATTTTGGACATGGTGATTGAGGTGTGATCGGCTAATAGTTATCAACTATGATTTTCTTTATGTATCGGCTATGGGTTTCTTAACTTCTCCAAACAGTATTAAGTTCAAAGTTGAGTTTTTCGAGTTACTAAACTAAACTAAGAAATGTACTAGTAAAAACGTAAGATAAATGATAAATTTGCAAGATTTTATCCTGGGGGATCCCAAGAATGATGAGTTTTTTTTTTATGTTTGAGAGGAAGATTGATGAGGTTGTTGATGCTTTGAAAAAAATTCATTGAAACTCTAATGTCTAAGAAACATTTCATAATGTTCGTAATTTAAAAATGAAAAGTAAATTCTCCACTCCCTTCCCCTCCATCCAAACATACCCTCAAAATTTCCTACCAAAATTACAGTTTCACCCACTCTTCATAATTTTCCATAGTTATAATGGTTCTCGTATCTTTTCCCCTTACTTCAAAGATGCTTGTGGTCTTTCAATACACTCGGCACATCTTGTGCTTAGTTTACTAAAGGGTTAAATATGTTTTTTGTTACTATAAATATGTCAATTTTTCATTTTAGTCCTCTAAAATTTTCTTTCAACTTTTACTCCCTATAAAATTTTCAATCTTCACTTTTAGTCTCTCTTTTAAAGTAAACTCATATGTAAAAGTCATACTTTTTAATAAATTTTTCCAGAAAAATTCAAAATATTATAAGAATCACTCCAAATTTGTTTTAGAATTTTTTTAACAAAACATGAATTTAATATGAATTTTATATTTTTTACGGTTAAAAATTCATATTTAATTTGTGTTTTGTTAAAAAATTCTAATTTTTTTTAGAATATTTTACACATTTTTGCGTAATTTCATTAAAAAAATACAAAAATTAAATTTAAAATAGGGACCAAAAGTAGTGATTGAAAATTTTATAGGGACTAAAAGTTGAAGAAATTTTATAAAGGAATTAAAACGAAAAATTGACATATTTATAAGGACCAAAAACATATTTTACCCTTTCCTACTCGTTAAAAAAAAATGTTATAGTTTAATTGTCCACCGTGGTCCCCCCAGCAATCACGAAACAACATAAACGTGGATGCATGTATCGTTTCTCAATTAGAGCTTCAGTACATATTTATAAGACATCCATGTTTTTTTTTTAAGGACATCTATTTTTTTTTTTTGGGAAAAATCAAAAAAAAAATATTCGCTAAAATTGTGTGCATTTAATTCATTAAAAAGTTAAAGATTAAATGAAAGACACATATTTCAATAAACTATTTTTACTTTTGATTCATTAACTTGTGTCTTAAGGACATAAGTAAACATTTTTCTTTTTTTTATAAGCAAAACTTTTTGGACAACAGGGTACTCGAAACCTATTAAAAAAAGGTCTTGTTAACGAGTGCCTCCGGGTCACTCTTTAAGCATTCCTTATGAAGAAATAATTTTTTAAAAGAGTAAAAATTTCAATTTCCAATGCAATAAATGCACACACTTTCATAAAAAACTTACCACTTTAGATGCTTAAAGAGTGTTCCAGAAGCACTCGTTAACATTTTCTTTAAAAAAAATTGATAGTTAGATTTATATTAAAAACAAGCAATTGAATTATTGACCAGGAATCTGAAAAGACTTGGCTTTTATTGCTACAATCCTTACAAATGAACCAAGATAAAGATAGACGTTTAATTCAATCTACAAGATTTCCTAATAATTGATAATTGTCCAATTTACTTACTTGGTTTGATAGAAAACAACGTATTTTATTCTTTCAAATTATTGTACATATTTAGTAATTAGGACTTGAGATTGACAATGATGTTATTTTCATACTGCTTTGTTTTTTTTTAAGGGTCTTTTTAGGGTGAATTTTTCGTTCATATTTAACGGTATTTTTGGTATTTTAAGGGTACGATTTGTCAATTATACCCTCTGTCAATTACTCTTATCTTTTTCAATAAAACTAATTAATGCTATCTATTTGAAACAAAGTTTTTTTTAAAATAAGTTTGTTTTTTTTATCTTTAAATTTAAAGAAAATCTTGTTACAAACAATGGTTCTAAGAAGAGTTAAAATTCTATAAATAAAGATGAGTAGCAATTGTTAAAAATCTCAAGTGCAAAGTAAAAGAACAGATTTGAGAGAAGAAAAATAAAATACTTCCTGAATGTTCAAAAGGAAGAAAAAGTGGAAGACTCGTTAGAATTGTTGATGAGAGGTGAAGAGGGAGCAATAGTTGAAGACTCTTTGACAAGCTACAAGAACAAGATGACAATGAAGAAGAAAAAGAAGTTTCATCAATATAATTTTTATATTGACTTAAAATAATTAAGAAGATGTGCACAATATTTATAAAATTCACAATTGTTTGTTATGAGAGACTGCGCGTAAAAAAATAGGAATTTGTTGAAGAAAAAGATAATAAATAACAGTTGTTTGTTACGAGAGAAAGATAACATATTAAATTTATTGAAAAGATAAAGTGTGTGCAAAAAATAAGAATTTATTGGTGGATTAAAATGAGGGTATAATAGGAAGAAAATGTATAAAAATACACTTCGTTATTTTGGTGGTAATTTTCTAAAAAGACATTTAAAAAGGAACGAAGGAGTATATTCTTGTGTTTTAATAGGTAAGGAGAATGAGCACTCAAAGAGGAAGAGATAAGATGATCATTGAGCTAAAGACATGGCTATGAGTCAACTCGATAAGGGAACAAAGCAAAGTGGAGATATTTGAAGTAAAACAAGGAAAATTCACTTAGCAAAGTGAATATTGTACTTAGCGAATTATGGCGGTTTAATGACTCACTAAGAACAACTGATAATTACTTCAAAATGAAGGAAATCAATTTGTTAAACAAGCTACAGATTCGCTTAGTGGAATTCCACTTACCCTACTAGTATAAATAGATCAAAGCTCACTCATTTTGAGATATACACTCTTAGAGAAGACATAAACATAGTGAATTTAAGGTGGAAGGCAGCAAAGGAAAGATGAATCCAACTATTGATGTTTTCATCTCATTTCTGTAAAGCTACCAAGAGTATGGGTGCCTAAATCTGTCATTTGTTGAGAGTGGATGTAATTAATTATACTCTTATGTAATTAATTATTTGGGTTAAATATGTTTTTACACTACTACAAAAATGAGCTTATATAGCGTTTTTTTTTCTTCTTTAGATAATGTTTTTTCCCCTGTATAATGCGCTAGCTAAAGCAGGGTTTATATAACGCTTTATGTAGCAAAGGTTCTCCTTAGATAGAACTTTCAAAAATAAACGCCATCTAAGACAGGTTTAAAGACAACGTTTTTGTTTTAAAAAACGTTATGTAACAATATATTTAGATAACGCTTTATAAAGGAAAAAAAGCGCTAGGAGAAGCATTTATTTTATTTTATTTTTGTCAATTTTATTTTTTCCTTTGCAGCTAGCGTTTTTTTATTAATTTAAAGTAAAATATATATAAAGTCAGAAATAAGGGAAATATATATAATTTTGGCACATTATAATTGAGACTATTATTTATCAAATAAAACTTAACTATATCATAAAAAATGTATGTATATATAGCATAAAAGTCAGAATTGTATAGCCTCTAATATGGTAACATAGATATCTCTAAGAGTTACAACTAATTAGTTAACATAAAGATCAAAATCTTCTATGGTATCATGCAGTCTTCATCTATCTTCTTGGTCTTCTCAACACTTTTATCCAAAACAAGCAGACAAATCATCATTCATTTCCAAATTTCGTTCACTCTCCTCCACCTGAATATATACCAGAAAACACCATTAAGCAATAACACTATATTATATTAAAGATAAATTCAAAGTACTACTGATCATGAGTACAAATTAAAACAAGATTATAAATTAAAACAACTACCACTTCTAGCAAATATATTTAGAAACATGAAACTCACCTTATCATAAAAATATCATATGACTTTTTGGTTGATCATGAACTGACATCATTCTTCTTGGATTTCTCTTAGTTTATCTTTTGAGTATGTCACACACATGAAATCATCAATGTACTGCATATATTATAACAAAAAATAACCATGTTACTTAATAAACTTAATTATATACAAATATTACACGTTAGTATAAAAATAACATACTAGCTTTGGAATCTCGTTTAGTTTTGAAATGAGAATCTCTTTCATAAACCTCATCACAAAGTACCCGCAATGTATACCATTTTCTTGGCAGGACACTACAAAAAATAAAATAAGTTTGTATCAATCAAATTATTTAGGGATAATAGGTTTTTACCCCCTACTATATGGGTGTCTTTTGGTTTACCCCCCTTGGAAAAAAGAACTTGGAGATTTCCCCTTGTAAAGTGAAGATTCTTTGGTTTACCCCCTAAAGCCATCTGACTGGATAAATGAGATGATGTGGCTTGCTGACTGGGTATTTATTTTTTCATTTTTTAAAATCCCAAAAAATGAGAAAAAATTCAAAAACATACAAAATCAAAAAAAAAGATTTTTTTTCAAAAATTAAAAAATTCAGAAAAAAACATTCTTTTTTTTCCGAAGTTTAAAAAATTAGAAAATAAATCTGATTTTTTTTTTAAATTAAGAAGATATTTAAAAATTCTAGAATTTAATTATCAAAATAAAAAAAGAAAAAAAATCGAATTTAAAAAAAGTTAAGGTTTTTTTCAAAATAAAAAGTTTTATTTTCATTTTTTTTTGAGAGAAAGTTTTATTTTCATGTTTTCTACAAAAAATAAAAATTCTGGAAAATATTTTAATTTTAAAAATCTGGATATAATTTTTTTAAAATTCCTATTAAAATATGAAAATATAATTTGGAAAATTATATAATCTGAAAATTCTATTTTATTTTAATTGTCAATATCTTAATTTCAGATTTTATTAAAAACATTAAAATATATTTATTTTTTTTGTCAAAAATTTCCTCCTTCCTCTCTTCTCTCTCTCGCCCCCATTCTCCCTCCTCTCTCTGTTATTCTTTTTTCTCCTTCCTCTCTTCTCTTCCTCTTTCCTCTCTCTTTTTTTTTTTTATTCAAACCCAATTTCAAGATCTATGTTTTTCCCAAATCATCAATATAAAAACTCAAAACATTATTCAATGTGATAAAAACCCAATTCCAGAAAACCGGTTGTGTTTGGATTTTTTTGTTAAAGAATGGTGTTGTTGTTGATTAGAAGATCATTTGTTAAATTGTGTTATTGTTAGATTTTTTTCATCAAGATTGTGTGGTTGTTGTGGATTGTTGTGTTTTGTAGTTTATGAAAAAAGATGATGAGATTGATGTTGTGTTGTTGAAAATGATGAGGAGGAGAGAAGAAGAGAACAAGATCCGCTGGAGGAGAAGAAGAGGAGAAAAGAAAATGGAATTTTTAATTTGGCATTAAGGGCACTTTAGGTATTTCACATCTTGAATATTAATTTTTGTAAAAGAAAACTATTATGTATGCCACATGGAATTCAAAAAAAAAAAAATAAAAACTAAAAAAAAAATAAAAAAAAATAAAGAAAAAAAAAAGAGAAAAAAAAAAAAAAAAAAAAAAAAGGTTATGTTATGTATTAACAATGTGGAGTGAAATCGAAATGGTTA
>Ga0228710_1008117_pt1 | contig 15178 bp, 6 predicted proteins | sample MedpolnodulmetaG_FD_177995 | JGI IMG/M metagenome (GOLD analysis project Ga0228710, IMG submission 177995) | Root nodule microbial communities from Medicago polymorpha collected in Santa Monica, California, United States - pink nodules | ecosystem: Host-associated > Plants > Roots > Nodule...
ATAGGTGAGGAGGTTGATGAAAATGGAACATTGGTTTAATGGTTTTTTATGGACAATTATGGTGAATTTTGGAAAAGGAATGTCAAAGTTGACACTTGACTTGAAATATTTTTGGACCTTGGCCATGTTTTTTTGTGACCTATTAGACATTGACACTATTATTTTTTGGACATTTTGGACAATCAGTAAAAATTAAAATAAAAGTGATTAAAGTAAAAGAAAGAAAAATGACTAATTAAAATTAAAATTAAAAATGAAAGAGAATTAATAAAAGATGAAATTTTAAAAGATAAAAGTAAATTAAAAAAATAAAGATAAAGAGAGAAGAGGGTCCGAATCGGAACAAAAATAAGGTATTTTAAAATACCTCTCTGCCGAATTTTTATTCTGAAAAGTCAGATAATATTCCGGATCAGAGGGTATATGAATGTAAGACCTTAGGCTATGACAGGGTGGGTTGTTCTTGTACTGCCAACCCACAAGTTGTTTCCGGGTAAGGTTAGTGTATACATCACTCGTGAAGCTTTAACTACCTTATCTAATTCTCTTATACTAGAACACGTTTTTGTCTGATATACTTCATAAAATGCACAATCGTAAATGACCGCCAACATCATGTGTGGAACATTAAAACAGTAATCATGATGATGGACCTTTTTAGCATGCTGTCACATTTTTTTTTGAGCGAAAAAGTGGGTTCATATACCCACCCAACCAAATAGCTAGTGTGCCTTATTTACAAGTCTTAATTCTAGCGAACACTTTGTGGTCCTCATTTATCTGATCGAATGATACACGAACAACCCATGAACCTCCACTTTGTAGTGGGTCATAATTCTGAATATGTATCCTATTTATAGGTATTTGATGGAGATAAAAAAAAGCGTTCTTTGAACAACCGTATATAAAACAATTTTTGGGATAACCTAAATTTATAAAGTAAAGTAGTTATTAACACGGAAATAAAACAAAAAAAAGAGTAAAAATATCATGTGAGTATGAGAGAAATTTTTTTTCATAAAATAGTTGTCAATAGTTATACAAATATCATTTTTCATTAAAATAATGAGAAAAAGAAATAAAAACACAATATGAGTATGAGTGAGAAAGTTATCACAAAAATTATTTAAAAATAGTTATTCGAATATCATTTCTCTAAAACGTTGTTATATAGATCGGGTTTCCCCTCTCTTTCCTTCTTCTAGAATAACCCAATACTTTGACTAGGAATTACCCGTACACAGATCATGTCATACATCATTTTCGGTACAGCTAAAAGGGCCGTTGATTACTCATGGTGATCAAATTATATGAGTATATTAACTAGCTCATGTAATATGTAACTTCATGTAAAGAATTTCCAAACATTGGGGACCATAAGAGAAAATGAGAGAAAAGATAAATTAAATAAAAAAAAAACAAAACTTAAACTCCAATGCTAATTAGAAAGGAAGAAAGTGTAGAAGTGGCTTACTCACTCTTGTCAAGTGTAAGTGAATAAAATGAAATTCGAATAGCCTCTCAAAGAACAATTTTGCACAACAACATAGTAAGGGGTTAGTTGTGCATGTGTTAATGTCAACCCTGGCCAGACAAAGAACATATTATCGGCACATGTCATCCCGTGGCATGTTATGCGGGCAGGACTCAGTGTTGATTATCTTTTTCATTATTAGTCTAATCATGTATTGTTGTTGTTTAACATCGCCATCTTCACTTAAATATTGAAGTATAAATGTATAATTGCGTCAATCTATATAATGAAAACGAAGCTTATAACAAATAAATCAGCTTATTCAATTAAAAAAAAAATTAATATTGTTTTTCGTTTAGCCACTACTATACATGACTAATGACTAATTCAAAATAAAACAAATATTAATATCGGAAAAAAAAAACTAAAAAGTATTACAAATTTACAATGAATGACGCAAAATAACAAGAGTTATTATAAAGTTCGTTTCCACAGTGATTTCATTATTTCAACTAAACACCTAGGATGATGATTATGATTCACGTATCAACGGGGTTGCACTTGGCAATTAGATTGGTTGATTTACTCATGAGAGAGATTAAAGGGTAATTATGTTATGTCAGAGTCTTTTCTTTAACAGTTTGGGTAACTACATACTATAATCTTTTGACTTGATTTTAAGACTTTTGAACAAAATAGCTGGATAAGTGTCTGGGTTCCTTTGGATGGTTCCTGCTCCCTGATGTCTTAGGTAAGTCTATAATCCTTGGAGGTTTAAGAACCCCAAATTAAGTACACATGTTATTATTGGAATATGTCTAAAGTTAACAACAACCAAACGGTTAAAATAGGCAAAGTCATCAAATTTAGCGTTAGTAATCATTGAGACCAAAATTGATTTACGAACATTCGTAAACGCATTAAAAACATTAAAAACACTATTAACCGAATAAAATAGCAAAGTAATCAACTGAAATTCATAGAATAATTTAATCTTACATAATCAAACAATTGCAGGAAAGTTCCTCTTTCATGACCTAACCCGGAGATAATTAGTTATTCGTGATTCTTAAACATAAACTATTGAATATGAATAAAGAAACATAAGAAAAGGATCACCACTTGATGATTCTTTGGCTTCTGAATGGCTCTCGTCGCTCCTAATCTGCTAAAATTGTGTTTTTACCTCTCTCTACTCGTCAAAAGGTGTTTTTCACATACCAAAGGATCCAATATATATAGGCACACATTTCTCTAGAATTTACGAAAAGTTTACCTGCGACGGGAGTCTGTTACTCACGAGGTCAACGAAACCAAATCCCTTTGCCTTTTGTTCATCACCTGTGATGAAGGGCTCAAATTCGTCGACATGAGTGAGATCGTGGCGAACACCTTGCGTGTCAATCATATCCCGTGATGCGGGGCTCATGTCCCGCAACGCGGGAGAGGTAGTGGTTGAGTTCCTCCGGTTACTTCCCTCCTTTCTCCATTTTTTCTTACAAGAACGCTCGAAACGACTATGATCCAAGCATCATTAGTCATTAACTTGTACAAAGCATAGCAAGTCACATAGTTGTCTGGTTTAGGTGGATTTTCATGATTTCAAGGCAATTTCCATACTTTTGTCTTTTCATGACTTTTGAACGATTTCTTTTCAAAGCTTGACTAAAATACATTCAAATTACATACTTTCACTCTAAAACTAAACTAAAAATCCTATATTATTTCTTGTCATCAGAGAGACATGATAGTGAGACAGATAGAGTGAGAATATATGGAGACATATAAGGATTGAGGTAATGGAGGAAGAGAAGGTGGCAGATCCACGTTAGGGTATAAGTAGACCACAGTCCACCTTACGAAAAAACAAAAAAAAAATCATAGGGGAAATTACTAAAATACATAGGGGAAATGTTAACCAATGCCCGGGGGCACTGGTTAAGGAATTATAAAAGAAAATATTGTATTGGAAATTGTGTATTTTACATTTTGAAAGTTAAAAAAGTGTTTTTTTAATGTAAAATTTGACTTTTCTTTCTACTTTTAGTTCCTTAAATAGTGCCCCGGGGGCACTGGTTAACAAGACCTTTAAAAATTGCATTTTTATACACCTTCTCAGTAAATCGCAAGTTAGTTCAACCAAATAGAACATGCATGGTCTCAACAAATTCATATGCCTAGTTTTAATCTTTTAAGGGATGTTAAAAAAAAAATTGGGCCCAGAAAAAAAAAACCACTATAAAGATAAATTATTAAAAATTACACTCTAGTGGGACTTGAACCCATGATCACACACTCAAACATAACATAAGTGGCTATACGACTGAAGCTCCATGATCAATGTAATTAAAATTAATTTTTAATGTATATAACTATTATTTTAGTGTCTTGCATATAAAAAAAAGTATTTTATGCCCCAAAAAAGTTGACGTCCAGTGGCATAGCGCAACCTCGACGAGCTATGAGGCTGATCCTAAGAACATGATGAACACTTAATTTAAGTAAAAAAAAACTTAAAATAATGATACATTTGAAAATGACTTTGTTAATTACTATATTCTTGTTGACTGCTACTAAGACTTCTTCTATGATATTGTTGTTTGCATGAAAGTTTCTATACAATATCATGACAATTTATATCGAAAGAGAAATTAGTACAAGTATCAGCTCTGATAAGTCTTTGAGCTCTTTTGTTATAGATATAAAAAAATGTGATTTTTTTATTGACATCCATTAACATAGATATTAATTGTTAGAGATTTAATATTATAAAAATCATTTTTTTTTTCAAAAAAATATATTTCAAAAATCATTTTCATGAGAAACTATTAAAAATTGCTTCTAATTTTAAGCATTTTATTGAAATTTTATTATCCAAAAAAAGTCATACCAAAAGGATGAAATACTTAAAATATTTTTTTATGAAACAATATTCAAACCTATTTCACATTTGAAGTTTTTTTTAAATATATGTTAAAAGAATTATAGCAAAAAAATGATAAATCATACATTTAATTTTTTTTTTAAAAAACTTTAAAATAGTTTTTTTTAAAAATAAAATAAAAATATTTTGGTGGCTCACTCAAGTTTTTTTTCTAGCTATGTTACTGAAAAGAGAAAGGAGACCGGGGATGGGATTGGGAGGGAGAATAGTAGGAGAGAAAGAGAGAGAGTGAGATAGAATATTTATTGAGTAGAAAATAAAAAGATATTTTAAAGATTTGTTTGTACTTAGAGCAAAAAGCTGTCTCATTGTTTAATGATGGAAAATAATTTAAATTTTTGTTCAGTCTATTGCTCTCAATTTTGTCTATTGAAAGATCACTTTTAAAATCAAAAGCTTTTTAATTGGAGTTGTTATTTCAGTTCACTTACATTTTAGCAAATAAAATAATATTATGACAAAATCAGTGTCAACATAATAAAAAAACATAGAAAAAGGAATAAGAGATATCTTAAATAGGGTATGTGATTCTCCTTATATATATAGAAAGCGAAATGGCTCTCGCATGAGCTTATTTTTTAAGTCATATGGACAATAGGGTCATATACTCAATCAATTAGTCTATAATAAATCAACTCAGTGCCTGATCGATCTGCAAACTAATTCAACGAGAGTGGGTAAATACTCCAATATGATACACATAACACAACCTTCCAAGCGGTGAGCCTAATCGGCGAGCCTAAAACACAAAAATGTTTGCTAAAAATTAAAATGTCTATTTACTGTTGTACTACATAGCCCGCGAAGTAACAATCATAAAAGACAAACATTCGCTAACTTGGTCATGTGCTACACTACATGATCCAAGTTGAATCAAGAGGCTGGTTCCAAGGAAGATGGGCGAGCAACAGTTCAAATGAATTGATATAGGGTGTATCTACAAACACTCAGTCGTCCAAGTAAGTAAGAAAAGTGAAAGTGGGAGGTAGATGAGATATATAATATGTACATTTTCCTCTATATCAAGAGGTATTTATAGTGGAATTCGGAAATCTCCGAAAAGTTATGACTTTAATTGTCGAGGTTATAAGTGCTATGTGGCACACCTTTATTGGTCAATATTATATAACATTGATATCCCAATGACACACAAGTAGTGTCCTATTTCCTTGATCTCTGTCGTTTGTTCCCACCATTGTCTTGATTGATCTTTCCTACTAGTTGTAGATGGGGAAAACTTTAACCTTTGATTGAGTCAATGTTTTGAGGGATCGGGCTTAAGCCTAGTCTAAAACCGTACAATACACAAACCTCTGAACGACAAGTCTAAAATACTTAAATAGGAATGACAATTCTCCTTAATTATATAGAAAGCAAAAGAGTTAGCTCTCTCTTGAGCCTTATTCATTGTGTTGTTATTTGAACAACAATTTAGATGACAACTTACTTGATAACCATACATTTACAAAGAAAAAATAGGTATTGACACGAAAACTAAAACAATAGAAAGATAATGTAAAAACATAATGTGAATATGAGAGAGAAAATTATCACAAAAATTATCATAAAATGATTGTTCAAATATCATTTCTCTTGTACATAATTGAAAATCTAGCTCAAACCAAGAAGAGTAGAGGAAGGAATTTAGTCACTAACGACACCTTTTGGGCATCATGAAAAAGTGGAAAAGTGATATGGAAAACTAGAACTATAGAAAATAGAATGACATCGGATAGGATTGAATTGTTAAAGATTTATCATAGCTATCTTAATACATTTAATTAAGATGATCATGCGGTATGGTCCACCTCTTTTGGTGTTACAACTAATAAAGCTTAATCTAACTTGATCCAAATTTCTTCATCCTCACATCATATTTATCACCATCCTAATAAGATTAATAATGAATGAGCAAAGCAAGTGGGATCAAATAGAAACAGAAATAGAAACTAGAAGCCCCCAGTCTATAATGAGTTTTGAGTTCAGTGGGCAATAGTGGAAGTGAAAAGTCTCAAAGTAGTAGCCAGCTCATTCCTCAGTCGACATAGACTTCACACCAACCTCACTAAAAACATCCACATACACACACATAACACATTACACTGTTCTTCACTATATACTAGTGTCTATTACTACTAAGCAGTAAGCACCGTCATTTATATAAAAAGCTATCATTCATTACACATTACTCATCACAACAAACTGCATAATTAGCAAACTACTGCTTCTATAAGTCCATTACTTTCTCACACTCTTTTTTTCACTTAACACTTCACACTTCACAATGGAGTACGGAAGGTTAGGACTATCCGACCCTGGTGGCTCGACACCCTCCGAACCAACAAACATTACCAAACCTAGATCTTCAAAGAAGAAGATCATTTTCCTCTCACTCCTCGCCGTGGTACTAATTATCGCCTCCACTGTCTCCGCCGCAATGCTCACCGGAATTCACTCCCACACTACATCCGAACCAAAAAACCCTACTCTCCGACGTAACCCAACACAAGCTATCTCTAACACATGCAGCAAAACTCGTTTTCCTTCACTCTGCATCAACTATCTTCTCGATTTCCCTGACTCCACAGTGGCATCTGAGAAAGATCTTGTTCACATTTCCCTCAACGTGACGCTACAGCATCTCTCCAAAGCACTATACACCTCCGCCTCTATCTCCTCCACCGTCGGCATGAACCCTTACATCCGTGCCGCTTACACAGACTGTCTTGAACTTCTAGACAATTCCGTCGACGCTCTTGCTCGAGCACTCTCCTCCGCCGTACCTTCCTCCTCCTCCAACGGTGCTGTTAAGCCTCTTAAATCGTCATCCACCGAAGATGTCCTCACGTGGCTGAGTGCTGCGCTCACTAACCAAGACACGTGCGCCGAGGGTTTTGCCGACACTTCCGGCGATGTTAAGGATCAGATGACGAATAACTTAAAAGACTTGTCGGAGCTTGTGAGTAATTGTTTAGCCATTTTCTCTGCCGGTGGTGGTGATGATTTCTCCGGCGTTCCGATAGGGAATAGGAGAAGGTTAATGACAATGCCAGAACCAGAGGATGATTTTCCAGTATGGTTGAAGAGAAGAGAAAGGAGATTGTTGAGTTTGCCGGTGACGGAGATACAAGCTGACGTGGTTGTTTCAAAAGACGGTAACGGAACGGTGAAAACTATATCGGAAGCTCTTAAGAAGATACCTGAGTATGGTAACCGACGGTTCATTATCTATATCAAACAAGGAAGGTAAATTACATTAATTATAGTATAGTACTATGTCCCTTTTCACTGTTTTTCTTCTTCTTTTTCTCACTAAATTCCACTTTTTCAATATTGTTCATTTTTCATTGGTGGATATGCATTGCGGTGTGATTGCGTCATTGACTTGTTCACTATTAATAATCATTCATGTATTAATAACTGTAATCATGTGATTAGCTTAATAATATTGTAATAATTGTGCTCCGTGCCTCCATCCTCATTTAAAATGATTTTGATATTATAAATGTTTATCTGGATCTATCCTTCCTTATAAACAAAAGGTTACATTATGTTTTTTTTAATTAATTAATTACTAGTATATTGCTTTAATATATAGAATAGTCCTAGTACTACATGAAAGCTAAGCATGTTTGAAGCTATAATTATAATGCTACAAATATAGTAGATAAAAAAAAGTACTAGTGAACATATTTTAATTAATGCAAATTAATACTACGTTTCAGGTACGAAGAGGACAATTTAAAGGTGGGAAGGAAGAAAACTAATGTTATGATCATGGGAGACGGAAAGGGAAAGACAGTGATCACAGGGGGAAAGAATGTTATGCAAAACTTGACAACATTTCACACTGCTTCCTTTGGTAAATCCCCCCTTACCGTTCCTTTTCTTTTCCCTACTGTATTTTTACCTATTTTTTTGCCATTATATTTTTACCAAACTAATTGGCAACGTTTTTGTATTTTAAAACAGCTTTAAAAAAAAAAAAAACAACTTTCATTTAAATGAAATATAAGCGTGTATAGTTAATCTAAAATAATATAAATGAAATGTTTAGAAACTAAATACTATATCATTTAAGACAATAAAAGTTAACTTACTTTTAAATCATATTTAACTCATATCCAAAAAAACATATACTTTAACATAGAAAGGTTTTTTTGGTTCTAAAGATAACTTATTTATTATAAAAATACATTTTGGCCTTTTTATTGTTAGAAAAGAAAAATTAAGGGAAACAAAAGCATGAAACTAAAATTCAAAACCATGCACGACACGAGGTAGACTCCGTACAAGTTGAACGTGGGCTGCCTATTCTACATTGTCATATTTCAAGATTCCTGCTTACTCTCCTATACGGCAGGGCAGGCAATATGAGTCCAGGCAAGGGAGTCTTGCTTGATTTTTGGATTGAAAATGAAATTAAGAAAATATAATAAATAAGACAAAAGTTACACTATCAAGAAGTTTCACATATACTACAATCCAAATATCCAAATATAATAAGGGTTATGCTTACAATCCAAATATAATAAGGGTCTGCTAACCGGTGTCCTTGGGACACTGGTTAAGCATATCATAAAAGGAAACTGTTTTTGATTTTATTATAAATTAATTACACAATTTCAATGTATTAACTACTATATAATTTTCTTTTTCATATCCTTAACCGGTATCATTGCCCCAGAAGAACCGGTTAGCATTTCCCATATAATAAAGATACGGGAGAAATACATGGTCAATAGAAACTAGATTTACAATGACAAGACAAACATTGGTGTAAATACTTTACACAAACATTGCGTTTTCATTAAAGTCGTAGATTAAAGTTCATGAGAATTATAATGACACAACAACCCAACCGGAATTATTCACACCTTGCACTTTAGTCAAAAACAAAAACCTTGCACACATTTTTCCTCCTCTCCTAGTGAACTCTACGTAAGCATTCTCATGACACGTTAATTTATTTAATCAAAACCTGTCATGGTTTTCTTTATTTTTATCTTTATTTCTACAATTGCATAATGATATATGAGAAAATTTGGAAGTCAAATTAGACAAATATATTGTCAAATCAAAGGTGAACTTTTTTATTATATATATCACCACCAATTCAATTGAAAAGATAAAAAAAATAAAAACTAATGGCACCAAATAAAAGTACCCAAAACCAAATTATTGATAGTGTAGTGGGTCATGCATTGCTTGTCGAATTGATAAACAATAACATGTTCTTGTCCAGCACCGGCAAAATAACAGAATTTTCACAATTCCTAAAGACAAGACCACTATCGATAATTCTATTTCAACCACTTACTTATATAATAATAATTCCATAACACTAATCCTTAATCTTATATATTATGGTGCAGCTGCAAGTGGTCCAGGTTTTATTGCAAGAGACATGACATTTGAGAACTACGCCGGACCAGCAAAGCACCAAGCAGTGGCCCTCCGTGTTGGATCGGACCACGCGGTGGTTTACCGTTGCAACATCATTGGATATCAAGACACAATGTATGCACATTCAAACCGTCAATTTTACCGTGAATGTGACATTTACGGTACGGTAGACTTCATATTTGGCAATGCTGCAGTTGTTTTTCAAAACTGTAGCCTCTATGCAAGAAAGCCCATGCCCTACCAAAAAAACACCATCACAGCCCAAAACAGAAAAGACCCAAATCAGAACACTGGTATATCCATCCACAACTGTAGGATCCTAGCCACACAAGATCTTGAAGCATCCAAGGGAAATTTCACTACATATCTTGGTCGTCCATGGAAACTATACTCTAGAACAGTGTACATGTTATCATACATGGGGGATCATGTACATCCACGTGGATGGTTAGAGTGGAATACAACATTTGCTTTAGACACTTTGTATTATGGTGAATACATGAATTATGGACCTGGTGGAGCTATTGGGCAAAGGGTAAAGTGGCCAGGGTATCGGGTTATTACGTCCACCGTGGAAGCAAATAGATTCACGGTGGCCCAATTCATATCGGGGTCCACTTGGTTGCCCTCCACTGGGGTGGCATATGTAGCTGGCTTATCCACTTGAAGTCTATTCTGCTGCATGCAAGTATAGATAGATGATACATTTCAATCTTCAGAGTACTAATTTGATTCGATTTGCCCATATAATTTTATAGTACATACTTTATTTGGTAATTGTACCAAAACTACATAAATAGTTATCGTCGGGCACAATGCTTATTTTTCCCAATGATAATAATGAGAAATATAAGTTGTAAAAGGTGTTTCATATATAACATATATCTCATGACCTTTTTTTTTTTTTTTTTCCCTCATTCAAAAGCATAGTTTTAAAAATCGAACCGGTCATCGACTCGGAAAAGGTAGTGGATCACTGGGTCATTGGTCGAGTCACTGGTCAAACCGCATGAAAGAATCGGATGACTCGGTCGTACCACCCGGTCTCTATAAATTCTTTATGTGTGTATTAAATAAGATGACCTGATCTATAGAAAAGCATAACACAAATAAATGTTAAAAAAATAGATAAATTAAAACGATTTATGAAATTTGTTTTCTTTAAATTTAAATTCATCTAATATGACACAATTATTTGATAAAAACACACACATATATATCATAGTAAATTAAAAACACTCAATCAAAAAATAATAAAAACACTTACTTTTAGAATATATTATAAAGATAAAAAAAATGAGAGATAGCAAATACGCTTCTTTGTTATTGAGGAAAGACATAATTACAAATTAGAATGTAAATTGAAGTGGCATTTGGTCGTGTTAAATATATATATATAATCAATAACATCAAGTGTAATTTCACAAAAAATTGGTTGGTGCAGTGGTTATGCTTAGCGCCTCAGTTAGTTGGCAGCCTGCTCGTCAGTTTGATTCCCACTAGGTGCTGTTTTCCCAATTTTTAATATATAAATTCATTAAAAAAAGCTATAACCCGGTTGACCCAGAAAACTGCCGATTCGTCGGTTTTATGCGAGTTTTTTCGGTTCACACCCGTTCATAACGGTTTGATAGCATGATCAATCCAAACTGTCAATCAAACCGGTCACCCCACCAGTTCACGGTCCAACCGACCGGTTTTCAAAACTATGTTCAAAAGGCTTGTTTAACTATAGTTAGCAGTATACTGTAACAAAGTCTAAAAAAGTACACTTGCAAGTTGGATCTTCATTCCACCGACAGAAATTAAGTTGTTACAATAGTATGATACCGTGTCGCTTATTGTTTTTGACTCAGAACCACGGGCTTATAACCTACTACTACCTTTATGTCCTTTGTTATAAAGAAAGAATAACTAAAAATGTTTTTACTTGTCCATTTTTTTTTCCAGAAAATTGTTGTTCACACGTTTGATATGGCTGAAAAATACAAGTAAATTACTCAAATGTTCATCGGCAATTAACTGCAGAATTTGATTGAAACCGGCTGCAGTTAACTACCGAGAAAAAACTCGGCCGTTAACTGCCGATGTGCTCCTGCTACAAATCTGGCAGAAGCTCTCTCAGCCATTATTACTCTCATTTTACCAAAAAATTTCAAATCTCTCTAAAAAACCCAACCAAATTTATTCAACAAAATCACAAGTAAGTAATCGTAATGCTATTAACTTAAATTTTAGTTGTTATAAATATTTTTTTTAGTTTTTGAGTAGATTTAATTTATTTTAGTTTTTTAGTAGATTTACATGTTATAATTCATTTTTAGAGCAGATGTAAGTTGATTAATTTAGTTAAAATGTTTGCATGATGTTTACGTTATAGTTTAGAATTTTAGGGTAATTTTTTATTTTGGTGTTTTATATTTATTTTTTATTTTAGTTTTTAAGTAGATTTACATGTAAGAGTATATGATTTATTTTAAGAGCAGATATAAGTTGAATAATTTTGTTATACTTTTTGCAATTTTATGTTTTTTTTAGAGTTTAGGGTTATTTTTATGATATTTAGGGTTTATGTATAATTTGCACATCAAGTGTTTGATGAAATGTTTGAATGTTTTTTTTAGAGTTTTTCATTGATTGTTTTTAATTTCTTATCGTGTAGATTTGAAACAATGGCCAGGTGGATCGATGTTCATGCACAATTCAACAACGGGGAACCTCAGAGGTTGAAGGTTCGGTGTCTTGGTGTGACGTTAAGAGGTCTCAAGGATGAACTGAATGAATTCAACCATGGAGTCAACCCCAGAGACACAAGGATGGTGGAATACGTTCGGTATAAACGCCCAACGCTCGACAAGGGGAGAGTATCATTCAGTTGAGTGGAATTAACGAACGACGAAAACGTGACGAGCATGTGGAAGAAAGTATAAAAAGCTATAAGCTACAAGTCATGTGCCGACTGTGACTTAAGTCACGTTGAGTTAGGCTGTGTTTGGTAACACAAATAAGCTAGCTTATAGCTTGTTGGACTAGGTTATAAGCTTGTTTTGATAGAATGTGTTGTGTTTCATAAAAAGCTTTTCTCACTAGTTTATAGCATTTTTTAAAAAGCTAATCCAAGTAGCTTTTGAGTTTGTAGCTTATAGCTTTTTATACTTTCTTCCAATTTTAACCTTTTCTTAATTTTATTTTATTTTTTTATAATAAAAAACTACCGATGTTATAACCCACGTTACCATGTTGTCACATATTGGGTATGGCTGTTTAAATTTTCTTCTTCACTTTTCTGTCTTTTTGACCTTGCTCATTATTTATATAATATTTAATTTTTAAAAAATTTACAAAATACAGTGAAGAAAGTTTAGTTTAGTTAAATTAAATTCATAAAAATAAAAATAAAATAAAAATTGTTAAATAAAACAAGTCGATTGAATTTATAAATATATATATATCATTTTGAAGATGAAAATAATTTAAAATATATTTAAATATTTAAAAATAAATGTGTTAAGTAATAAAAATTATATACATGCGTTAAACAAGCATGTTCTGTTATGTCATTTTATATTTATCAACCACATCAACAACTAATTTTACCAAACACTTTTAATTTTAATAAGCTAACTTTTCAGCTATCAGCTAACTTATCAGCTATTAGCTAGCTTATAGCTTCTTTTTACTAAACAGAGTCTTATATACATGCGTGAATTAACTCATGTAGGTGGTATTTAAGTCAATTTGTATGGGAGTGATCGCTTTTTATCAGGAGAGGAGCAATTTTCTAAAACTTAAGTGCATCTACATGGACCTTTGAAAGCTACTCTTTTTCCTATATTCCATTTTAGTCATTGAATGAAGAACTTTTAGTTGGCTCAGGCATCTGTGCAATTGCCTGGAAACTTCCTTTGGAGAATGCAATGTAACCTCCATCAATTAACGGGGGCACCAACTAGATTAGTCTCACATGGGGTGTCCAACATAATGATAGTCGTTGTTCCCATCATCCCATGTCTTATCCATGTTTAGGTTCAACCAGCAGAGAAGTTTTTTATGCTCATAAAACTAATCTATATTCATTAAGCACACACATAAATACACATTTTTCTTTAAAATGTTAAATCAATTTTTTTTTAATTATTAAAATGAAATGCCTCCATATATTATCAATGTCTAAACGTTTTAGATTTGATTGTGTGACCATACAAAAATAGCTTCAACCAACGACCCTTTTGGTTAGAACGCGGTGAATTTTACTTGTGGGATTCCTAAAAAAAAAAGTTTTACCTGTGGGATATGAGCACTACTAATTATAAGTTACATATAATTTTTTAATATAAATATACTTTTTTTAAATAATTATTGAGAATATTAAATATTTATTCATTTATTTTCTTTTAGTGTAATAGTTTGAGGAAAACTTCAATTGAATGGTAATTTTTGGAAAAAATGTATATTATCGGTCTTGCTAACAAGTGTCTTTAAGGATTCAAAAATAGAAATAATTTGAAAGTATTATGTAAAAAAATTACTTTTTAAAGTTTCTATGTATCGAATCCATCATTCCCAAGATAAAATTTCTTCTTTTAACTTCTTAACAAGTGCCCTCAATGTTATTAATGAATTTAATATTTTTACTCCCTCCGGTCCTTATTATAAGAAAAAAAATTAAAAAAAATCGAAACCAATGAAGTCATTAATTAATGTAACTTTTTGAATATTTTTACAAATGTACTCTCATAAAAGATTGTGAAGCATTAAATACTCTCACTAATATTAAAAAAAACATTAAATAAAGGGTAGAAAAGTCTTTTAAACAATAACTATACCTTAAAAATTGTGATATTTTCTTATAAATAGGACCAAATTTTTTTTAAAAAAAAATTCTTGAAGAATGTTAGCAACACACATTCTAACACAAACTTTCTAACACACTCTCTTTGATTGGTTAAAATTCACATGGGACCCACCAAATCATGTGGGTCCCATATAAATTTGGTGGGTCTCATGTGAATTTTACTCAATCAAAGAGAATGTCTTGAAAAATGTGTGTTAAAATGTGTGTTGCTAGCCTTTCTCAAAATTCTTATATATAAAGGGAGTAATTTGTATGAATGAAACTTATAATCAATGCTTAAACAAACAGACCACATGAGAGAGATAATCAATCAATCTAAAATTTCAAAAGAAAAGGACAATCGATCTCAATTTTCAAAGGAAATGTGTTTGAATTGACAATGATTTGTATGAGAAATGATTCTGCTTCTATTACAATTTTAACAAAGTATTCCCTCGGATAAGTATTATAAAAAAAAAAAAATAAAAAATTATTTTTTTTTATAATAAAAAAAAATTAA
>Ga0228710_1008119_pt1 | contig 15178 bp, 2 predicted proteins | sample MedpolnodulmetaG_FD_177995 | JGI IMG/M metagenome (GOLD analysis project Ga0228710, IMG submission 177995) | Root nodule microbial communities from Medicago polymorpha collected in Santa Monica, California, United States - pink nodules | ecosystem: Host-associated > Plants > Roots > Nodule...
TTAACCCTCCAAAGCCCTTCCCTCCCATTTTTCTCTATTTCTTCCACTTGTTCATTCCTTTTTTCCAAAGCCTTCCCCTCCCTTTCCCTCCAAACTCGCAAACAAAGCCTAAATATATTTTCTTTCACACTTTGGATAGAAAAGTTTTGATTTGAGAGAACAACCAAAGTTAACAGAGCTAAGCAGCTAATAGATGCACCAAAGCTCTCCAATCTTAATTCCAATTAGAAATGAAAATCTTGCTATTTCCGTTCATACTTTTTTTTTTATACAAGTTTTCACAACTGATTTCCATGTTAAATACTTTCATAATTGCATTAGTATGATTTTGATCTCTCTTGCATGTGTTGTAATGAATCCGATTAATACTATCTAGCTAGCTGGTAGTGTTACTTTTTATATTACTTGATCATTATACATACATAGCTCATCATAATACTATGCTCTCTTAGCTTGCTTAATGTAACATTTATTTTTTCTTTTTCCCTTTTCACACAGCTCTTTTGATTTACATTTGCAACATAATTTATCAAAAGAAGAGATTGACAACCAAAAGAACTTGAAATTCAGCTGGGATGTACCAGTTATTGGTGTCTCAAATTGCAAATGGAAAGGGACTGGCGAAAATATTTTGAAGGTATATAGTGCTATTGGTATATTCAAGATTTCTTGTCTCTGGCTGGCCTCATTTTGTAAGTTCAAAATTTAGTATAGTTTTATAACCACATGCTGATCAATATTCCTTACCATTAAGGAGAATGGTTGTCCTTGACACACAATGAAACTTCTTTTTTTTCTGTACAATGATGCCCTAGAATAGATAATGTTACGTGTTAGATGGAATATTGCACGAGGGTTATCAACTGTCTTTGATGCTCTTTACCCAAAGGTATTGAAGTAAATATAACTAACTGTTGACTATTTAATTACATCCTAATCATTTTTTCGTGGGATAAGTTTTCAAGTTGACAATAAATTGAGCCAATGACGTGTTGTGTACTGTCTATTTTAGAGATCTTGATTAGTTGTCCTTGCAGTAAAAATAAACTGTGCAGTGGTTTGTTTTGAATGGAATAAGCATCTTTTGATGGATACAACTTTCCTTTAATGTTAATTTTTCCCTTGTCCACCTAGTGGGAAAAAGGATTTGGTTGCCGGTTATTGTTTTTAATTTTTCCCCAGGCATTAACATTATGCATGTCTTGGCTTTGGTAAACTTTTATATTATCCAATTCTTTACACATCAAAGAAAAATTATAATCTTATGCTGGCTTATAAAAGATGTTCTTCTTTCAACTTCTCGCACCCGAAGTACATATAACATTCTTTGCTGCTTTCTCTTGTAGGATTTTAATATCAACTCCTGTCCCGGTCTGAAGGAAAAGTTATATGAGCATTGGATGGATGTCTCCAAGACATCTGGAGGCAAGGATATTAATTCACCAAAACAGAAGATGTTTTTCTCCCTTTGTAAGTAGATTTGAAATCATTAATGTATAAATAATTAAGTTGTTGAAATATTATATGTATTGTTGCGCTCTTTATTATTATAGCAAGATTCACTAAGTTGAGTTGGTGTTTCTTTTTTGCATTATGTTTTTGGTTGTCTGCTGTTATAGGGGATTCAGGCATTCAGTTGCACATTTGTATACGACATAATTTTAACTTTAATTTTTGTAATCCTTATACGGGCATTCACATCATTGACTTGGTTCCAGGCAGCAGCTACCGGGATATACTTTACTGTAACAAGAGACCATTCTATCTAAAAGGCCTCGAAGACACAAGCATCATGGATGCATACATAATGCATTCTGTAAGCAAATTTTCATTTTATTCTATATAATATATGAGAACTGTTTACAAAATTGCTTAATAGCTATTTTGCACAGCTCAATCACGTCTTCAGAACTAGAGATTGTGTTAAAAAGAATGATTCCAAATTGGCTAGGCTTGAAGAGGGTGCTGATACTGAGAGATTCCGAGATCAAGGTTTTACTCGTCCTAAGGTAATGGATTTTTCGTAGGTAGTGACTGTTTCCTTATGGTGGATGTTTTTCTACTATAATTGAAATTTTCACTTGATATTCCTTGAAATGAACTCTTACATAAAAGATTTACTTAAGAAATGTAAACCATACTTAACAAATATATTTTTCTGTTGCATGATCCAGGTTTTAATTTTGTTGCCATTTGCAAATATTGCATATCGTGTTGTAAAGAGGCTTATACAACTTACACCTTCGGCTTACAAGGTAGTTTAGTTTTCTATTTTCTTAATTTATTTCTAATGAAGTCAAACTAACCATGCGCTGGACTCTTGATCATGACATAATATCAATGCTTGTTCTGGACTCCGAGGTGTTGCCTCAGCCCTTAAGCTGGGCATTTGGTAGACCTTTTTCTGCGCATCATGTTTTTTAATGAAATGTCATACTGGTTAGATATGCTACAGAATTCAGTCAGTTATCCTTATTTGTGCATCTCTTTCGGGATACAAAATGTTTTTCCCTGCTTGTTCTTGTAACGAAATATTGCAGTTGTGAGAGAAGGAGAGGAGTTAACTCTAAGTTTAATTTGTATTACTTAAAAGAGTACAATTCACCAATATGAATATATATAGGTGTCCTGGTTCAGATTAATCTACCTACTGAACTTTTACAAGACAATTAGAGTCAGTTATCTATACTATATATAAAGAGAATACATAGTTTTAGGCTGGCTTTTTCACTTCCATAGGAACTATTTTGTTGGTGTCATTCAAAAAGACAAGAATTTATATTATATTCTTATATTGTTGGTGTCATTGAAAAAGATAAATTTAGTTTGTTACCATATGAAAATGAAAAATATCTATTATCTATACCTATAATTTTAATAAAAAATCAAAATAATTTTAATCAAAATTTCATAGAAACTATTGTTCGTAATTTATACGCATTATTGCAATAAAAAGAGCGAATACACGGGCATGAAGTGCCCGTCTGAATGCCAGTATTCTTATAACATTTCAAGCAGTAAATAACTGTTGCACAATGTGGGGATATAAGATTGGTTCGGTGGTTTGGGTGAGGGAGTTAAGGAGTGGAGTGATAAGGAAGTTGAGGGTCCCACCCATAACACAAAGATTTGTAGGCCACTGCAGTAGAGCAGAAGCAGGTTGAACAGCCTTCCAATGAGAGTCAAGAAGCTGTGAGCATGTGACAGTTACTGAGTAGCTAATTTCATATTTTATGATGGTAGCATAATGCAAAGCACAACAGTAGACCTATATAAGAAATAATTCTGAACATAATCAGCCCCTGCTTTTGACAGTTTACATCTTGCAACCATAGGATATTGGTTTTGCTTCAATCATGTTGGACTGTTGGCTTTGTCCAAGCGATCTCAAATACATTTTTTGCAAAGTAACATTGTGCATGAGGGGAAGATCTAACCATAAATAAATCAAATGAAATATTAATGGTATAGGTCCTGAGCAGTTTTAAAGCAGACTGAAGTTAGTATGATATAACTTGCTGAATTAGTGAAGGGTTTCCCGAGATAATAATGTCATCAACCTAAACTACAAAATAAACCACAACAGATATTTTGGAATAGATGAAAAGAGACGGACCACGTTAGCTTTGAAACCAAACTGAAGTAATGTTGAACAGACATCCAAACCGAAGTACGAGGGTCCTGTTTGAGCCCATACATAGCTTTGTTAACCCTGCACACTAGTGATTTGCCTAAAATTTCAAAACCGGAGGGTTGAGTCATGTTAACATTATCCATCTGATTGTATTACATTTGCCTAGAGCAAGATAAAATATTCTAGTATTCCTTTGTGATATTTGTGTCTGTTTTCTCAGGTCAATGTTGAGCATATGGATCGTTTTTCGGCTAAGTTTGGAGGTGAAGAAGATAAAGGTGACAAGGAAAATGGCGAGGAGCTTGAAAATGCATACCCTCAGAAACCGGATGACTATAAAGTACTTTCTCCCCGCAATAACGAGGATGACTTTATGATTGGTATCAAATTTACTAGGTAATTGCACTTCTATAGTGATTAGTATTGTTTATTCTCTTTCCTACTCTGTGACATACCGTGAAAGCTTGTAAAGTCCCCTTTCAACATCTGTAATTATAGTCATTATCCTTGTTATTTGTTGTTATTTTTTTCAATTGGTTAACCGTTAATGGATGATGATGATGATTGTGATTGTTGGTGTAAGCATAGTTTGTTTTCCAAAGTCTAAATTATATTAGCAGCTGACCTATTTTAATAACATTTTTTTTGGGAAGTTTTTCGTAAGTAGTCTTGTTACATCATATAATACTTTGTTCTGTGCAGGAAGACAATCAAGTTGTTCAGTGATTTCCATACCTCAGACTTTATTATTGCTTCACCACTTTGTTTGGTTAATGTAAGCTGGTTTTTTTTGTTTCCTTTTTGAATTTATTTTACTTCCTTTAATCAGAATTTGACTATGTAGACCCCTTTTTTTCTCTTTTTAGATTAGGGTTTTTAGTGTATAGTTCTAGCTTCTATTTTATCTTGTGTGTATGCTATGTATGTGCATAGTGTAGCTTGTTATGTCCTAAGGTTAGTGACAACTGTTGAGAGCTGTCACAAACTCCCAACTATCTGTTTATACTATAAATAGATGTTCTCAGCCTATTCAGTCCATAATAACATTTTACAAAGTTAATATCAAATTATACTTTTACTCTCTTTCTCTCTCCCTCTCTGTTCATCATTCCGTGAAGTATGAACCCTAGATCCAATTCTTACAGAGTTGTTTGATTTATTCAAGTTTACCTTAGAAATTTTTTGTTGAGACCAAGTTTCTCTGGAACCAGTGTTGAATAGTAGCCATGGAGAAGAATAACCTGTGAGATATCATATTGGCCACATCAGAGAAAACGTCACAATCGTCTAGGTAGAAGATCTATGTGTAGCCTTTGGAAACCAAATAGGCCTTGAGTGTATCAACTTTAACATCTGGTAAACATTAATTGTGAAAATCCAACAACAGCCTACAACAATTTTGTGTGGGTGGGGGGGTAATGAGGAAAGTGATTCTGATGGAGTTTATACTTTTTAAAAGTGTAATCGAAAAGATCAAGCTCGAGAGACAATGCTGGTGGGGTCTCAGCAATTTTTATCTGGAAGAGAGTCATTTCCATCACTCGCACGTTGGTGGTGAAGTGGATGTGACAGACACCGATACATCCACCTAGACTAACATGGAGGAGGTATGTTTTGGTCGAACATGTGGCAGCTCTGGAGGATAAAATTCAACTGCTACAAAAAAGTAGTTGAAGCGGTAATGTAGGTTAGATCGTGAGGAACAGTTCTTTGAAGCAAAATTGTTCAAGTGATTTTAATAAGGTGAGCATTTTTAGGTTCTGCTACCCCAATTTGTTGAGGGACATGAGCACAAGGTGTTTGATGAAGAATGTCACGAGGAGCCAAATGTTTTGAATTTATGTAAAATCACGAGCATTTAAGTGTAGATTTGAAAACCAAATTGATGTTTTCTCAATAAAGATTTGAAGAAATTTTCATTACAAAATAACCAAGTACATTAAGAATAATCATCAATAAATGTGACAGTATTTGGATGGCTGGAACCTAAAGGTTACACTATATGACCGAAACCCCACAGATCAAAATGAATCAATGCAAAAAGGAATGTAGCTCGACATTATTAGGCAAAGAGGTACAAATGTGTAGGCCAAATCACTTGTCAATACTGTGGCTGAGCTGGCAATAGTCACACTTAGGACAAGACTTGCTTATTTTTGGGATCGACCTTGATTACTACTTCAAGAGTCCAAATCAGAGGAGTTATCAGGTGCATGATATGATGCACATCTACATCTGATGGTTTTTCCAGTACACACAAGATAGACCATGCAAAGTTGAAAGTGGGTAAAATTGGAGAACCTAAAATCCGATCACGAATTGATGAATATTTTATTGGTAGTCCATACAAGGAAAACAACATGAGAAAGGCGCCGCTGCTCAATATCTTTGACTAAATAGCTCTGATGCACAGATATCATTTTGTTGTAGAAAGGGCTGCTGGAAAGCCACAAGGTGAGGATCGCAGCCTGGAAAGGTTGCAGAAAGGGCCACTGGAAAGCCGCAAGAGGGGGAAATGATGATATTTCACAGGAGAAGAAATGATCGGACATAGGAGGGCTCTTTTTTATTGTCATAGAATATTATGATGAAATGACAAAAGGTCCACAAAAACAGCTGGAACAACAAACAACTGTAAGTTGACAGAAACACCCCCCAATATATTTTAGGATGAAGTTACCAAAAAGTTAGAATTTTACGTGAGCTTTACTGTTGTGCTATCTGACCACTATCAGTAGCGCTACTCTAAACTTCAAAACAAAATGGGGTTTTGTGTAGCACCATGGGGCCTATGTTGACTACATGGATCAATGTGTTCAATCAAATCCCTTGATTATTGGGATAAAATCAAATCTCACATCAGATCCAAAATATCCTATTTACAATAGAAATATCTCAACAATAACTTTGCTGTGGAGTTTGTTCCTCAGTGTGAGTTTAAATTGTTTTTTATTAATAATCCTTATCAAGATTGTGCAATTTTGTTGAACAGTTTTTTTTTTTATGTATTGCTTATATAAGCTAACATCAGTTTGGTTTGGATATAGAAAATTGAAGAGACTGAAATCAATAAGGAAAAAGATGTAGATTTTCTTTCATCCATAGAGGTGATTGCCCTACTCTTAATTGTTATACATACTTTATTATACTATATACTTTATATTTATATCTGGGTAGGCAGATACTGTGTATTTGGATCATATCGTATGAAGTTGACAAAGTGTATGTTTTTAAGCAGGTTCTTATTATTGATCATGCAGATGTAATGGCAATGCAGGTTAGCATTGTTTGCTTAAATTATTGCAAAAAATTGACTTTACCCATGATTTGAACTACAGTAGTCCTGTTTCTCATTACTGTTGAAACTTTTCAGAATTGGTCTCATGTGCGTACAGTTGTTGAACACTTAAACCGCTTACCATCTACGCAGCCCAGAACAGATGTTATGCGCATTAGACCATGGTATATTCTATTTGCCTTTTTTTTAATGTTTCCCACTCCCTCCTTGATCAATATAAAATTTGTATGTTTGCTTTCCATTGTTGTTTTCATTTCGTTTAATTTCGCATATGGCAAAATTATTGTCACTTACTAATATTTTTTGGTGGTGGCCGGGGTTTGAACCCCGGACCTTGCATATTTTTATGCATTGTCCATACCAACTGAGCTATTACTAATATAGTGAAACCATTTGTTTTTCTTTTCTTTTTTGAAAACAAAATAATTATCTTATAGTTAAAACAAGAAAGTTAAAATATGGGAGGATGATAAGATATCCTTCTACACAGAAAATAAAAGATAAGTGTTAGAATAAGTGTTTATCAATCCCAAATAGGGGCTGGCCCTTCAAGATGCTATAGTGGGATGAGCGACCTAAAACACTATAGCGTGTTCGTGTTAGCATACTAAGTGCTCAGATGTCCATCAAGTCCACGTCACATTTTTTTGCTTTTATTAAAACTGCTTTAGAACACGAGTCAGTAGTAAAACAAACACTATTCGTGTGTTATGTTGGTATTATTTCTTCCTGAAAGACAAGAAAACTTGCATTCAGGTACCTGTGTAGGTGTGTGCAAATTAGAAAAATCATTAGAGTCAGTTTGAGGTCTGCGAGCAGGAAAGCTAGAAGTATGCATGCCACTATGGGTCAAAAGAATGCAATTGACTATAAAGTGAAAAAAAAATTTTAGGCTGAAGCTGGGGTAGTAAAATAGAGCCCATGCCTGTTGTTATGCATGCTATTTGTATTCTCTCTATCATTTCTATGCAGTTGGATGGCACAGAAAGGAGTGCCCTGCTTTTATTATAATTCATTGTGTTACAGTATCTTAGTTCATAATATCTTTAATATTATGTTAGAGTATCTTAGTTTACTTCTTAGGATTAGTTTTCATATTATTATCTTGATTTGTTTCTTGATTTCCCTACTTATTTAGGATTAGGAGTCTTGTATCCCTTTAAATATTAAATAAGGGTTAGTGTATAGTCCTGTTCTGTGTATCAAATTTGTTATCTATCATATTACACAGTAGTCCTATTTCTTCTTACTCTTCCGCTTCTATAAAAAATTTGTAACTTCAACACATTGTTTATATGTTGTATGAACTGCATGATACACTCAGATTGTTAGTGGTGACAGGGTCTGTAGTGAAATATACACCAGAAATTCAAGATTCATTCCCTAAAAAATATATATATTGAGATACATACTTTTGTATTCCTTGTTTAGGTATCTTGATGAGCAAGCCAGATTTTACAGGCAGACAATAATTCTGGGTTTTTATTCAAATCCAGGTGATGAACATTCCTTCTTGTTACCAAATATTTTAAGAACAATTCACATTTTTCACGTGTTTTTCCTTCTTTAGAGAAAACCACATGTAATCTGTATACCTGAACATGGGTCTTCCCATTCTTCTTCATTTATACTTTCTAATAAAGGCTTAATTGCATGTTTGGCCCCTTGTGTTTATTTTAGGTTTCAAGTTGGTCCCTTATGTTTTAAAAGTTTCAAGTTGGTCCCTTATGCTTTAAAAGTTTCGAGTTGGTCCAAAATGTTACTCACATTTGAATAATTTAGTCACATTTTTTTAATTTCTTGTTTGCTTTATTAAACTCAATATTATGTGACGGAAGGGACTAACTTATTCCAATGTGAGTAACATTTTGGACTCACTTGAAAATTTTAAAACATAATGGACCAACTTGAAACTTTTAAAAACAAGGGAGCAACATGAAACCTAAAATATACATAAGGGGCCAAACATGCAATTAAGCCTTTAATAAATGTGGCAGATATTAGTATGATTGAGAAGTGAATACTTCTTTGCTGCACATGGTGATTCATCCTTCCTTTGTGAAATTGGTTTTCATCCATTTGAACTTACACCACAATCATCATGATAGTATATTTCCAAGTATACAAAGTTGAAATTTTTGGGCCTGTTTGGCTAGAGAGAACCTTTTGTTTTTAGTGTATGTCTTCACTTTTGATTACAAAATTGCCACCTTGAGGGGGGATTGTTGGTTAACCTGTTGTTTATTTAATCAAGTTATATGGGAACTGAATTGTTATTAGTTTTGCTATTGACTCCTTTTTTTACTTGCATCATGGAAACATGGCCAGACATATTATAATCCCCACATTTCCTTGTTGTAGATATAAACGCTTCATTCAATCACCAGTGTTCTAATTATGAAGGGAAGGTATGTTGCATATTTGGTTGCGCTATCTATTTTCATCAGTTCATTAGAGATGTCTCATGGCTGAGAAGTTCTCAGTACATCAATGTTTTTCTCAATTTTCCCTTTCTTTTGTATTCTCTTGTTCTTAAATATACAACTCAACACATGGGCATCATTGACATGGATTGTTATGCATAGAACGTTGCCATGAAGAGTGTGGTTTTTAAGCAAGTTATACCGATCAAATTAATTGTTTCTACTTTTTACATCTTACTGTAATCAGCCTTTTTAATTGTTATTTGCAGGTGAAGTTGATGTCTGAATATAAAGGTGTTCTGCAAAAAGTACTCCCTAAAATTCAACAGGTACACTTTCTCAAAATTTCTTGCTATTTGTGAAACTAATATGCATTTTGTGCTTTTATGCTATTGTGATGCACCAAAGTTCTATTTAGTGCATGGCAGGCATTTCATATCAGAAGGAAGCGAATTAGGTTTTAGTGCATTTCGATAATCTAGTAGGCAATATTATTGCTCCTCAATTTCCTTGGATCTTATGTGATAGGGAGTGTACCAGACGTGTACTAGGAACCGCAGTCAAATGTCGGTGGCTGGGGTTGAATGTCGGTGGCATGGGTTCATGATGCTGGGTTTGGGCTTTGGTCTTTCTTATAGCTGGGTTCGGATTTGGGGAGAGATTATGGGTAATTATGTAAAATCTCAGAAACTAAACACATTTTCTAACTAACTTTTGATCTGAATTTCTGTTTTTTTTTCATTATGATTGAAAACTGTTACGATCAGTCTTATATATGAGACTGAAGGTTACCTGCTATAGCAAGTTAACCTGATTCATTACAGACAGGTGGCAGTCACTTTGACAGCTGTTAATAGCTGTCAAGTGCTAACAGATATCTAATCTATCTATTACAAGCATATTATATCTTCTTCTCTTATAAATTATTGTGATTTCAAAACAATTAGGGGCTTAAAATAATTTTAGAATTGCTAAAGTATCCATTTGTATTGTACACCACCCTAAACCATCTACCATGGTGTTGTGCATTAAAGTTACAGTTCCCATCTCATGGACGATAAATAATCCTAAACTTAAATAGCAAAGATTCATTCCGTTAAATTGCACATAACTTTTAAATTATTGCATATCTTTTATGACATGCATGGTTTATTTGTCTTCTTTTCATTACGGGGTCTGTCGAGGATGCTCACAAAGTGTTTATAAGCCCAGGGGAAATTAATTGGATTGTTGTTTGTAGTTAAATCTGACATATAGCTGGAACATGACTTTTTGGTAAACTGTGTCACAGAATTATGCTCTGTTTGCTGAATATTCATTCTTGTCATGATTAATTTGTATAATATACTAATGTTCCTTCTTTGTTATATTTTCTTTACTATTGAGTTCAGGCTTTTCATTTTTCTTTATGCTGTTTTGTCTATACATATTCAAATTATCTCTGCGGGTGTGTTCCTTACTCTTTATTCTTTTCAGCTAATACTTCTTCTATAACTTGAATCCTGTAGGTTTATGTACGGTTTATTATAGAGTCAATAGTAGATGCGGATGATGACCGTTTTAATTATTTTGTTAAGAAGGTATGTATTCTGGAATTGTGGTTTTAAAAAATTTGTGTCGAGTCCTATTAATTGTAGTTGTTCATTCTTTCTTTCTAGCAATTTGCAGTCATTGCTAGTCTTTGTCGAGTAATTTGGCTAAAGTCTGAAGCAAATGGACATATTTTTGTAACATTTTAGACTGAAAATCCGAAGAGTGATAATACGTGAATTGAATCTTCTAAGCAATGTACAGACGGTATAAATGACACCAAATTGTACTGAGATACTATGTGAATCATTCTTGCAGGTTTTCCCAAGAATAAAAGACTCTGATCAGGTTAACTTTTTAATAAACTTCATTTTTTCGAACATGCATGTTTGTTATAATAAATTTATATGCAGATGTTAATGATTTTTTAATGAAATCTTTGATGCAGGGAGGAATCATGATATTTGCCAGTTCTTACATCGAATTTATTCGAATCCGAAATTTTTTGAAGTCCCAGAATGCCTCCTTCTGTCTGTTTGGGGAGTAAGGAACCATTTCCTTTATGGTGCCATTAAAGCTCTAATCTTAAAATGTAGCTCTCGTGTTCCATTGTAACTTATGTGTGGATCTTTTTAATTTAGGTATACGACTGAACAGGATATTTCTCGTGCACGTACTTGGTTCTTTGAAGGGAAAAGAAAAATTATGCTTTTCACAGAGAGATCTCATTTTTACTACAGATATAAGGTTGTGTGCAGTGAAATAGTTTTTTTTTCCTCCTTCCCTTTCTTTTCTATAGTTAATTTATTTTGTATTTAACAGTGGTATGTTTTGGTAGTTTTGATATTATTCTTATATGATCTTACTTTCCTCTTACTCAACAGTTATATTGATGCATAATTGACAAATATAGTTTATTTCTTCATGGCAGATTCGCCAGGTTAAGAATTTAATCATGTATTCACTCCCAGAGAGGAAGGAGTTTTACCCTGAGGTAAGCAGGCTTGTAAATGAAGTAGTATATTTCTCTTCTCTTGCAATAATTCACTAAGGAAAGAGTGTAAGACAGATGTAATAGGAATCCTCCATGGCTAACAATAAAATCAGCAGAAAAAAAATAAAATTGTCTCAAAAGAGTAATCCTGTTCTTTTGCATGTCTAGTCATGAAAAATCTAACAACAAAAAAGGGTAAGACCCAAGTGGGAGATAAGAAGACAAGCCTGTCACACAAAAGGTTTAGAGGAAGTATCTCATGGCTGGAAATTTTTTTTGAATTATTGCCAGCCAAATTCATTGGTTTACTCTATAAGAAATGACAACCAAAAATTCTGTTTCTGTAGCCTTTGAATGAAGAAAATATAGTTCATGGCTTCTTTTTTCTGTTGATTTTTTTATTCTCATTTTGCCATTATGAATGACACAAAGTGAAAACAAATTCTAAAATCTCACTCTTTTCACTGATATCTCTCTTTTCCATTTACAGATTGTAAATATGCTTGACGGGTCTGAAAACCCTCAGTGCACCGCCCTTTTTTCACGCCTCGACAAGTACCGGGTAATGCCTCAGTCTCTGATGTCCTTCAGTATTATGCTACTTGATGAAATGTGGTGCAAGTGGCTTTATATTAATCTAGAGAGGCATCCATGCATGTTTGATTTTGCGGTGCGATTGTCAGTCAGAATCGCCACCGTGATTTTGACAAAAGCTACACTTGTAGCTTCAATAAAATCACGGCGTGTCACTGTGATTTTTCCATTAATGTCTACATTGTTGGATTGTAGTAGTCTTTTGCAGTGCTTGTTAATTAAATTTATCTTGCAATTCTGGTAATCTTATTTTCCTTTTGATTTTTTTCTCTCGCTATTTTTTATTGTATTGATATTATACCTTTCTTACATTTTAGCTGGAAAGAATTGTTGGAACTACTTCGGCAACAACGATGGTGGCTTCGGAGAAACCAGTTTTTGTTTTTTGCGATTAGCATTATGTTGTACTCCATAGTTGCATCAATGTAAAGCAACTCAAGTATGTTGTGTCATATTTATATGCTTTTGAAATCCAAGAGGCTCTTGACAAAGATATCGACGAGATTATAAAGACTTATATTTGATTTTCCTGAGGAGGCTTGAACTTGAAGAATGAAATGGTAGTAGTAGCTCTTACTGAACAAAAATCATGGAGGATAACTTACCCCTTGGGTGTGTTTTTTCTTATCCACCTTGGTTTATTCAACTTTATGCAATGCATGCAGAAGTAATTTGAAAGGGACAAAAATTTAGAATTGCCAGGGTCAACTCTCAGAATACATTGGGAGTTCAATACACACAAGCTTGGTATAAAATATTTGTTATTTCTAGGAATTTATTATTGTAATGAATGAAATATGAAATCAGTTGATTGGTCTTTACTTATTTATTTATTTTTGTTGAAATCTATACTTATTTATTTGATCTTACTGATTACTGAAGCAAACGCCCACTTGGATTTGCAGCTTTAGAAAACATTAAAGAGACTTAAACTAAATTTCTCGATGATTTTATTTGAATTTAGCTCAATTAGGATAAGGTCAACCGAAAATAGAAGAGAGCAACCTTGTTACTCTTTTCATTTGCAAATTAAAAATGAATTTTACTACGATACCTGTTTTTAGTTAGAAATTAAGTTAGAATAAGAAAAGAGAAAATAAGTTAGTTGTAATTTCCCCTATCACCATACAAATTAAAATGAATCATACTATAGTAGACTTTGATTCCAAAATTGTTGAACGAACAGTGTAATTATAGTTGAAAATTGCTTTTCTGACATCCATAAGTTCACAATGACACATGGAAAATACTAAATTGCCTTCAAGGGTACAGTTTGATCCCAAATCACATCTGTAATCCTCTTTTCCAAATCAATCTTCTTTTCCTCAACAATATTAAAATAGTGTAAAAGTGAAATCAAAATACTGAAATGAGTTCTTTCTATTAGAAGAGAATAATAATTAATTGGAGTTCTTCAAAAAAATAATTAATTAGAGACATAACTAATTGGGAAGAGTACAGTTTGATCCCTGCAGCACACATACATTTCAAAATTGAGCATACTGATGTTCCTCATTCCTACTATACTGGAATTCTTGGTATGTATTCAACAATTTCACTTTGTTGATTTATGGATAAGAATGCAATTGATGACGGTATGATTTGCAAGCCTCGAGTTATGAGGTTTCATGTGATGAATGAGTCTTCAAGTTGTGTTGTTTAGTATTGTTACAAATGGGTTAGTTGTGTGATAGAGTTGGTTGGATGTCAAGCTGTACTCTTCCAAGTCTCAAACAGAAGAAGAGGAGGTTGTTGGGATTTTTAATTAAAACTGAAAGTGGGAGTGAATGTAAACAGAAAAGCAATTTTCCAATGGTAGTTAACTACTGTTGGGGCCTAGCGGTAGTTAACTACCATTGGGGGCAATTTAGTATTTTTCATGTGTTATTATGAACTTATGGATGTTAGAAAAGCAATTATCATTATAGTTTGAGTAAATAAGCAATTACCCCCCTGAAATTGTAAGTTTCGTCAATTACCCCTCGAAATTGCAAAACGTTAATCAATTTACCCCCTCCGTCAAATTCTTATGTTAGTCAACATGACGTTTTGCAAATATCCTCCTGAAGTTTTGCACTTATGTGCAAAATGCTCCCCGAACTTAAAAATTTATATATTTTTTTCTCTTTATAGTTGACTCAAAAGATATTAAAGGCAAACAAGGAAGCTTGAGAAATGCATTTAGGATTCAAGGAAGAGCTTAAAAAGTTACTTGGTGAAGGGTACTATGGTAAAAGAGGATTACCAAAAGTGTTTATTGAAAAGAAATACATTGGTGGAGTTGAGGAAATTCAGAAACTTCATGATGACAAGAAGCTTGAGAAATTGCTTGATTGTTGTGAAAGGATTGATGACATTGAAGGAGGTGATGGTGGATGTGAAGCTTGTGGTGATATAAAGTTTGTTCCTTGTTAAACATGTTATGAAAGTTGTAAAATCTACTATGAAGGTGATTATGAAGAAGATGATAATTGTGAGGTTGGTGGGTGAGTGTGGATTCCAAAGGTGTTCTCATTGGAATGAAAATGACCTAATAAGATGTTTCATGTGTTGTTTCTAGTTTCACATTTCATTTTGACATTTAACAATGAAAATGGTCAGTTAATTGTTGATTATTTGCCTTTAATATCTTTTGAGTCAAGGATAAGAAGAAAAAAAAATTCAAATTCGGGGGGCATTTTGCACATAAGTGCAAAACTTCAGGG
>Ga0228710_1008123_pt1 | contig 15176 bp, 10 predicted proteins | sample MedpolnodulmetaG_FD_177995 | JGI IMG/M metagenome (GOLD analysis project Ga0228710, IMG submission 177995) | Root nodule microbial communities from Medicago polymorpha collected in Santa Monica, California, United States - pink nodules | ecosystem: Host-associated > Plants > Roots > Nodule...
AAAATGAATGGACTGAATAAATTATTAGAAGAATTTGATCAAATTATGAATAGTACCTGTCTTAGGATCATCTAGCTTACACAATGCAGCAATGTGCCCATCAGCTAAATCAACAACATGAATGTAATCACGGACCTGAGAAAAAGACAAGATTTATCATGTAAGATCCTCAAGCTTATCGGGAAAAAAAAAATGTAAGATCCTCAAAAGAAATCAAAGGCAGATCTTAACAAATGGGAATTACGCATGCAAGAATGGACCAACTGTGACATCATTATTATCAAAATAATCCAAATCGAAGGGAAATAGTGGATAGTGTGTGAGCTTAGCATGCAACTTTCCAAGTCAAAATTTCAGTAAAACAAGTCAAGAACAAAGAAAACATACTCCAGTTCCATCACTTGTGCTATAATCTGTTCCAAAAACTGTCAATGCAGAGCGTCTGCCAACTGCAACTTGCTGAACAAAAGGCATGAGGTTGTTGGGAATTCCGCGAGGATCCTCACCAATATGACCACTAGGATGTGCACCAACGGGGTTGAAGTATCTCAACAGTGTTATTTTCCATCCTGGATCGGAACGGTAGATATCACGACAAATTTCTTCAATGTACAGCTGAAAGAAAGAAAAAAAAACTCATTAGATTCTGATAGGATACATCTGCAATCTGTAATATACAACCAAAATATAAACAAGATTGCAAAGGGAACTCTTGTTTCACTATCCCTACCCAAGTACCCAATAAGTACCCTAAATAGTTCTCTAGTCATACCTTGGTTCGCCCATATGGGCTTGCAGCCGATAAAGGAAACTCTTCAGTGCAGGGGACCTCCTTTGGCCAACCGTATACAGTGGCTGAAGAGGAGAACACAAGCTGAAATCAATCAAGAAATACAGAATCATGTTAAGTAACAAAATTGCAACAACCAATCTCACAAGACACTTTAAAGTAGCAGTATTATCAAGGCACTAGAAGAAGAAAGTATCTAGACTATATCTTATAGTATCTTATGATGAAACTTTTGAATCATTTCCCACTACAGGTACTCAATCTATATGATCCGACCCGACATTCTTCCCATGCAAGATTCAGGACTTAAAACTAAGATGAAGTTACCTTCTTGCATCCATGGGCAGCCATGACTTCAAATAGAACAATTGTCCCAATCAAGTTGTTGTCATAGTAAAGCAGTGGTTTCTGCACACTTTCACCTACTGCTTTCAGTCCAGCAAAATGTATGACAGCATCAAATCTGAAAGGAAATATACATATATATCAAACAAATGAAATTGCAAGAGAACCCGAAACATTGTAATGTGTGCAATCTTTTTTTGTTTAAAAAAAAGATCACAAGCTTATGCACAATCCTTACTTTGTGGAAGAAAATATTTTCTCAAGCCCATCTCTGTCCCGCAGGTCTAACTGCAATGTGAAGAAGTAAAATAAAATATGTCGGTCATCATCACAATAAAATAACGGTATTCACAATAGGTAACATATTTTTTCCAGATAACTATTTGCATTACTTTATTCAACAATGAATTATAGAGGAATGGGAGGCAAATGGACAACAAAGTGTGTCACTGATCCTTTTCAAACGACAAAATCAATTCTAATAAATACACCATCCATGGACCTGGGGAAAATAATATTGTTATGCCTGACTATTTGAATATTTTTTAAAAGGTCAATGACCTCTGGTGCTTCGAAACCAAAAGTGTCGAAAGCAAAAATTTGTAAAAGTCAGATCTCCAATCACACAAGTGAGAGACCAGGTAAGTCCATACATACATGTTTTCCTTCTACCCACCTGATGAAAAACTATGATTTTTTATTTATTTATTCAATAAGGTGAAATACTTTATCAATGTCTATTGCAGCTAAAATTGTAACTTATATGTTGTTTTCAGCTATTTTTTATAAAAAAAGTCAAAAAAGAAACTATTTTTATAAACTCCTTACAAAAATAGGTTATAACTTATATCAAAATAATTCAAATGCATTTTGAATAATATAATAATTATTTGTTCATTCATTAAACACTTAATTAAGTTTTTTTTAAAAAATTCACTTTGAAAACTACAGTTTAGAATTTCAACAAAATTGCAATATTACCAACAAAAAAAAAAGCCAGATTGGATCTAGTAGTAACGAAATAAACAAAACAAACATCACATCAAAAAGTATGTTATGTACTTGTCGGGCCAATTGTGAAACAGACTTAGCTCCCAATTATTATTCACACACAGCACATATTATTCGAATCTGCCACCGTCTCTTTATTTACAACGTCCAGGAATAATACAAGCAATATAAACTTTTGCTTTCAGTTTTACCCTTTTGGTTGGGTCCACCGAAAAATAAAATTTACTAAATTTTTAAATAAAAAACCACCATGTTCAGCAAAAATAAAATAATTATCAAATCGTAAATGACGGTACAACCAAATGATATTTTACTAATTAATTAAAAACAGAGAGAAATAAAGAATTGAAAAAGGTAGAGCAGCGAGAGAATGTGCCGCGCACCTTATGAAAGGAAAGGTTACCGGCGAAATCACCGGCCAGTTTCTTGACTCTGTCGATGGATATTTGAGAAGAATTATCAAGGTTATCCACCACGACGACTTTGTAACCGCCGAGAAGAAGCTGGAGGACTGTGTGGCTGCCGATGTAACCGGCTCCGCCGGTAACCAGAATGGTTTTGTTTGACATAATTGAAACGCTTTCGTGAAAGTGAGAGAGAAGAGAAAAACTGAAGAATATTTTTTGATAAACTTTGAAACTAGAATGAAAAGGTAGAGACTGCGTTTTTTATAGGAAAAGGAAAAGGAAAAGGAAAAGAGAGAGTTTGTTACGCGCCACGACGTTTTTTTTTATTTTAGGACACTTTGTGTTCTTAATTATGATTACGGAATTTTTTTCATGTTATAGTATTTTCTTTCTTCTTTTTGATTTTTTTTTTATTTATTAATGGTAATTATTAATATTTATGGTTGAATGCTACAGGTCATCCACGTGAGTTTACAGTGTGTCTGTTCCTGATTCGTCTTTCAATTTTCTTATTCTTTCCACCGCAGTCATTGGTGTTTCTATTTATTTTCTAATCCTCATTCTTTCTCTTTTTTGTTCACGATTTATTGATTTATATTGTTTTTTGAGGCAGTGTGCATCATTCATTGGTTATATATATATTTTTTTGGGCCAAATGTTTGGGATCAATGATTGGTTGATCAATAAACATGTTAATGACAGTTACACTCTCTAGGTGGAGTTTTTGTTTTTTAGTTTAGTTGAGTGGTTACTATTGTAAATAAATATAATACTCGTAATAAACTTCAAGGGCATATAAGCTACTTACTTTTGTATATAAAAAATAGGAATGTCAGCAACACACTTTTCAACACATTTTTTTTGACTGGTTAAAATTTACATGGTTTCATTAAATTATGTGGGTTCCATATGGATTTGGTGGGTCCCATATGTATTTTAACCAATCAAAGAAGTATGTTGAAAAATGTGTGTTAGAAAGTGTGTTGCTAACATTTCTCGTAAAAATATATATAAGTTATTACATTTTTCATTAACTAATTGTCTTATTACTAATTTTTTGTGGTTACTTGTGCGAACATTATTATTTTGTTTGGCATAAAACATTATTTTTTTAATAAGATTTTGTGTATAAGGTCCAACGATTACGCAGTTAATTTAGTTATTCTATCATTAAAGGTTGAAGCTCTCATCAGCAACAAATTTTTAATTTCTAAATATATACTCCTAAAGTTTAGGTTTTCGATTTTATTCATAAGAAATTACGAAATTGACGAGAATACTTATATTCCTGATTCCTGAAATAACCTAAATCCAAAAGTTCCTATTATATAGTCTCATGATAATGAGATAACGTGGGGTATTTCGTAATCTCTAATTAAGTTCAAAGAATTCCCCCCAAATGAAAAAGTTGAATGAATTGAATTGCTGCCCAAAAAATGGCAAAAAGCCTAGACAGGCGCTTACGCAATGCAAGTGCAACCAAAATTGGCGATCACTTGTTAAGATTTAATTGTGCTTTGTGTGTTGAAGTTGCATACACGGATTCCTTCGCGGATCTTCAGGAATTGCTAATAAAACAAGATTATTTTATATATGCCGTGTTTATCTCAAAAAGAAGTAAATAGAAGAGTTTCCTTAAATAAAATTAAAAAAAGTTAAATAGTTAAGAGTTATTGGAACAAAAAAAAATTAAGGGTTCGGTATGTTTTTAATCTCTATAAAATTACGAGTTTAGTTACCGTAAAATTTTAATGTTAATTATAATCCTTTAATTTTTATTTTTTTTTTGTTTTTGATAAGGCCAGAACAAATGACATAAAAAAAAGAGTGGCTCCCAACTAAATTGGTACCCAACTCTAATATTTTGCTAGATGCCCATAAATATATTATTAAAAAAAAGGAAAAAAATACATAAAAAAATTGGGGGACATAAACCTAACCAGTTTATCCATAAAATGGAGGTCTACCTAAACGGGTGATATGAAAATTAAAAACAACACAAATGGATTATAACAGTCTCTTAAGTAGAGGTCTAGACCGCAGTTAAAGGACATAGCCAAATAAGACCCTCCTTCCGACGTGGGGATGAATTCACAACCACCATCCAGAAACATCTGGATCAACACAACAGTGCGTCCCTTATCAGACCTTGAAGAATGATGACAGTCTTATAGATGACGACAACGGTAGGTTGGGAATCCGAACTGAAGTTTGACCGTCGGAGAGGAAAACGTCTAATTTTCCATGTCTACTCAACAAATTGAGCGAACCAATTAATCAGAGACAAGCATGAGCCTATCTTTTTTAGGGATGGCGTTTGAATCAACCGCCAACACGGACAAACATTCACGTACCAACAGCCCCTGCAACAAATCACAGCAAGCATTTTCAGCCCTTTCAAGCCCAACTGACCCCGCACACCGCGAACCACAATAGCATAACAGTGACGGTTGTCTGGAATAGAACCTAAGAACTTTAGCACCAAACCAGCCATATCAGTCCAACCAGATTCAGATCGATGACCTAGATTTTAAACAATATCAATAACTTCCGGACATATTAGATCCAAAGCTTCTGCACAACAGAACCACCGAGGAACAGCGGCGCCGTCTACAAAGCTTAAAACCCACAACCTCACGAACCAAAGAGAGAGCTGATAGATGAGAAAACCCAATCGAACGCGATCAAACCACCACCGCCTGAAAAGTGTTGACTCCAAAGGAAACCGACCCTTGCGGGTTTTTGAGAGGAAATAGACCTTCTGCCGAGAGTTGCGGCGTTGTGGGTCGCCGGGGTTTGCAAGACAGCAGGCGAGAACCTCTAACAAACCAAACCCACCAGAACAGAAGACACTAGTAGATCTGGCAAAGGGGTGATGTGGAAGGCCGAAACCACTCATCACACCACCGTGTCGTTGTGGCTACATTGTGATGTGATGTAGTTTGTAGTTTATAATAATAGTCCCTGTTTTGAATTTTTTTTACAAAAAATGGAGACTTTTAATCCTTCAAAACAATCCCTATAAAATGCAAATAGGGATTAAGAATGAATATTTTTTTTGTAGGAACTAAACTTGAAAGTTTGTAATTTTGTAGGGACTAAAAACATATTTAACCCAATAGTTAAATTGTTTGCTTTTTTTTTGGTTCATGTATTTTTTTTGTTGAAAAAGAAATCTTATAAGTTGTAAACGTTTTGCTTTTCGTCCTTGCCGTCTTCATCTGTTACAAAAAACATATGTGTGGCTAGCGGAGGGTGACGTGACAGTTGTTGATGCGACAGACGACGCTGATTTGACAAAGTGGATGACGAGTCACACGGTGGGAGGGACCAAAACCAGAAAAATGAAATCCGTAGAGGATATCCAAAAAAAAATAATAGAACAAATTTAAATTTAAAAACATTGATTCTTCCATCTTCTTCATCCATTTTTGCCTCCATTTTCACCTTGGTTCTTTGGTGATTATTAATCACACTTCAATATTAAATCCCCTTCAAACTCCGGTCTTTGGTAGCAAACAAATTTTCATTTTATTGAACATAACTTGAATGGTTTAATTTAGACTTAATTGATCTTTTTGTCTCTTAACTATTTTTTGGGTATCACTTTAGTTCCATAATTAATTTTTGGTTTGTCAGGGTCCCTTAATTGTTTGTCATTCAATTTGGTCCCGTTCGTTAGTTTTGTGAAGAAAAAAAGGTTAACTCAGATACACATGTCATTTTGGTATTGGCTCAAAAAAAAATTCCTTCATCTTCTTCATCCTAATCTTCAAGTCTTCCCCCATTTTCATCTTCTTCAAATCTAGAACTCATAAGAAATTAATATTAAAAAATTCCAACATCGACAACACCGTCTCGTCAACGCACATATTTCACTTTCCATGACATTTATGAATCCACACACTGCATATATAAATAGACAACAACAAAAATGCTAATAGTTAGAAAATGAAAATCACCAACATAAAAAACAAAACAGTATACTCAATTATGTTTATTTCAATCAAAAGCAGTTATATCCAATAAGGTTTATTTCAAAAAATTATCACCATGAATCTCATCTCATAAAACAGAAACCCAAAAAAAAAAAAACTAAATTCAAATAACAAAAAATTTCAAACCAATTTTCTAGCCCCAATCTAAAACTATAAATACTTATGTTCAATTGCAATCGATGTGTTTCTCTTTTTTTGTTAGAGTACACCACCCTTCCACCCAATCTCCCGACCACCATATAGCCTCGGTATTGGTGATGCGATTAGCCTTCACGGCTGCGTCATCACCAAAATCCTCCGGGGGTATGTTTTTGTTCTTCGACCTCCATTACCGTCCTTCGCACCGGTGACCTTGGTGGTTGCGGATCTGGGTCAAAACTCCACTTCCTTCACGTTGGTGGTGGATTGATGTGTATATAAAAAACGTGACCTTAGATCTTTTCTGATCTGAGTTTCGTGTCTGCCTCTTTTAATGACTTTTCTCGATTTTGTCTGATTGTTGTTGTATTGCTCATCTTGCTTTGTTCCCTGATTTTAACCCAAGTCTGATGAGATCTTCAGATTACAAATTTTACGGGTTTGCATCCACTGCACAAAGAAATTGGGGAAGGTCTTCAATCAGTCTCGATCATTTTTGAATGAATTCAAATTGTTTGGTTACTGTTAGGAAAATCAGTTCTGGCTTGTGTTGATTCTTTTTGGATTGCAATGTCGTGTTCATGGATGGTTTGGCTCGAAAGAGCGATTATTGTTTGTTGTTGTTTTACAAGAAGTTGATGGATCGTGGATCGTTTTTGTGTTGGCAGACGATTCATATGTCATTCTTGGGTATTCCAGCCATCTTGTTGATTGACATAGGACTGTATGGACTTGAAAGAGTCGTCAATGCTTGTTGTCATTGTTGCAGGGAGTTGATAGTACATGATCCGATTCGTGTTGACAATCGATTCATTCACCAAACTTTAGACCCGCGCTCAATTATTAGAATTGTTTAGGATTGGACCCACTTTGTGGATTGTTTTTTGTTTTTGCCCATTAAGGTTGTTGATTAGGTCAGGTTTTATGCCCCCCCAGTTTTTATGCAATTTTTGCTTTTTTTAATAATATATATGAGCAATTGGTGACAGAGGAGAGTAGGGTTCCATCCTAGTTGGACACTATTCTTTTTCATGTCATTTTGCTCTTGGCTTATAAAAAAAAAAACTTTTTAAACTATAAAAAAATTGTAAGGATTTTATTTGTATACATATATGGTGTAAGTAATTTTGATATTATAATTAAATTGACCTTGTGGTGTTGGCTTGCGTATGTGCTCCTATTTCATGTTTGATTCTCTTCGGTGTCGATTTTGGTATGCAAATTTGACATCTTCATTAAAAAATAAAATCCTAAAATTGATATCTGGTATGCAGGTTGGCTTCTCCAATCAAACAATACTATATCGATGGATAATCTGCAAGTACTTGTATCATATAATGTTGAGGCATTCCATGATGAGACCCCGAGACTCTTAACTTCTTTTACCCCCCAAATATTAAATTAATAATAAAGAAAGTTTATATTCCATTCAAAAACTCAACCCTAGTAAAAAAAAACTTAAATTTATACTAACAAGTAACACAAATGGAGCTTCCACCTAGAATCCTGTCAAAGCCTCTGCAGGTGGTATCTTTAGGAACTTCGAAGGTGAGTGTATTGGTTGTTTCTCTCAATTTTCAGGCAGCAAGAATGCTCTTCATGCTGAATTGGTGGCTATCTTTCAAATCCATCTATGTGTTTCCTTGGTGTTTAAGGAATAGATGGCAGAATTGTTTGTTTAGAATTTGAAATATGAGATTTGTTGTGACTCACATTTATAGGGAAGGTAATGCTTGTGCTGATAGCCTAGCAAACCTTGGTCTTTCTTTTCCTTCTTTTGAGCTGTTTTGGTCTGACTATATCCCAAATTTCATTAGAGGGGAGTACACTAGGAATAGGTTGGGTATACCTAATTTGAGGTTTAACATCTTTTGAAAAAGTTTTGGTTTGGTCCCCCTTTTCTTTCTTATACTCTTTTTGGTTTCTTTAAAAAAAACATATTTTATCATAATGATATTTATGCAAATATTTTAGAAAGTAATTTTATGATATGACATCGTAGTGAAATAGAATATGTCTTATACGAACATCTCAAAAATGGTCTAAAGGTAGACCTTTACCATTTTTAATAAAAAAAATAAAATTTTACAATAATAAAAATTGGGGAATAAAAATAATATTTTAATAAAATTTAGGGTTAATTAAGTTTTTCGTCCCTATAAATATTCACAGTTTTGTTTCTAGTCTCTAAAAAATAAAATCACACATTTTAGTCCCTATAAAAATTTTCCATCAGCATATTTAGTCCCTATAAAATTTTTCCATCAGCATTTTTAATCCCTGTAAAAAATTTCCATCAACATTTTTGGTCCCTAAAATGCTTAAGGAAAATGTTACAAGGACTAAAAAGTGTGATTTTATTTTATAGGGACTAAAAACAAAACTGTGAATATTTATAGGGACTAAAAACTTAATTAACTATGAGGATTTATTGTTAAACCAGATCTATATTAGACAACTGAGTACAACACATCAATTGAACTTTATTTAACTGATCTTTCTCTTACTTAATATCAATAGACTTTTTTTCTGTTACTATCACAATAGACTTTGCACATACTTCACATTTATTTAAATTGAACTTTAAATTTAATATTATCATGTGTAGTGTATGTACCATGTAGCTAGCACCGAGGCTTGTCATTTTCTGATTTTGGCATATAGGCGCTAGGACATGCCTTTATCTCCTTGGAGTTGCACTTTATAATCATCATCACAAGCCATCTGTTTCTTTTCAGCCAACCTATAGTAGCAAGATAGCAACGCATCATTAGACATAGAAACTTCCAACTTCATGGTTTTGTAGGACCTTCTCTATAATAATTCCTTTAATTAGCAGTACCTCCAAATCACAAGAGAACATGGATGAATATGAAAGTGCTGTGCTTTTGTTCAATATCTCAACTCTTTTTTGTTGTGAATAAAATAAAATGAAACTACAAACAAGGACGGCCAAGAAGGGAATAAAAAAGATATCAATGTGGACTAATAAAACGTGGAAGCATATGAACAAATTAACAATCATTGCATGAAAATTCGACCAACGTGCTGGCGACGGTGGTAAATCCAAAAAAAGAAAATAAACAATTTGGGGAATCCTACCTAACTCAAAGCGATGCATGCAGATACCATAATTGATGTGACATCTAGAGTAATTTATTCAATTACATGAATAATTTTATTCGTTTTTCTTAAGATTTTTATTTTATAAAATAAAATTTATAGACAAGCTGAATGCATTTTATTCGGATAAATCCCTCAACAATAATAATCAATATATATCTTATTAAGTAAGGTCGGTTACATGGTCAATTTATGACATAATTTTATAAAATAAAATTTATAAACAAACTGAATGCATTTTATTCGGATAAATCCCTCAACAATAATAATCAATATATATATATATATATATATCATTAAGTAAGGTTGGTTACATGGTAAATTTACGCCATAATAGACCATAATTAATAGCTCTAGTTTTAAAAAAAGTTAAATTAGTAGCTCCAGAGTTTGATAACAAAGAAGCTATCGATCTGCATGCCTTGAGAGATGATATCCGCCAAAGCTTAAGTCAAATGAGAGCATGTGGCAATTCCTAAATCGGGAAAAAAGAATGGTTTTTCAGGTAGATTGTTAGGTATCCATCAGACATTCCCTCAAACCTAGGTTTGCATTTAAAAAGAAAACAATATTTTGTATTTAGATTTGTGAATGTATTTTTTTTTTTTGAAACAATGAAAATGACAAAAAATTGTTTTCATTATTTCCAAAAAAAAATGTCATCTTCAAGCAACATTTCATCTTCTCTCTATCACAATGATTCAAAAGTCTCACGTCTTTTTATTAGCCGGTTAAAATATACACATCTTTTAGAAAATATCTGCAAAGAGTAAAGGGGATTTTAAATATTAACTAATGAGACTACGAGAGACATGTTCCAAAATATTTTTGCAATGTTGATGCATACACAAACTATAGTAACAACATAACACAAATCCAACAACCAAAATAGTTGTTTACTCAGCATTTATAGCTACCTTGGGTAGGTTTACTGGCTTACACCAAAAGATTGCACCTGCATTCTGATGCATGACATGCAAGTCCTTGCTTGATGCCATTCTTCTGGCATATCATTTGCCATGCAGCATGCTGGTATGATTTGTTGCCCCTCTTTCTCTACAAGCTCCACAATATCATGCCAAACAAAGAGCTCTGCATGAACTATCCAGCTCCCCACAAAGATAGAAACACCACTCCATTAAAAGAAGGTCAACCTTGACGCAGGTCGCCTCAATGAGCTCCAAAAGCTTTGCCTATGCCAACAAATTAAGCTCGACTGGCATGTGATAAACATAATCCATCTATTCTCCAACGCAGCACCACATCACAATTGACACAAATCACAATCAGCTTGGCAATTTACCCCTGGTCCGTACCAGCATGCAAGAGGAAGACAGTCTTGGATTATGTTTATCACAAATGTTAACCACTAAGAATCTAAGACAAAACTACGCTACTAGACATGCTTTCCTTGTGCTAATTATCTAATGAGAAGGCAAATTTATTACTTAGAGGAGTGCTTGGAACACACTTGTTATTAACACTCCTCTTATTACTTATTAGATGAGAATGGACCTCTCCTGGGATTGTTCACACAGAATCCAATCCTAAGTTTTTCAATTAGTGAAGTGTTACATATAATAATATCCACAATTCAATGGATACATTCTGAATAATTGATTTTTGTTAATTCACACAATATATATTGACAATATGATCCTTAACAAAAACAATACTAGGATGGTTAACAGCGGATTTACAACGTGAATACGTGATTTGCTGGTATTTTTACCTATGACTTTAAAAGCCAAGAGGATTGGGTTTCAGTGGCAACAAGTATTTGCAATTAGAAGCCACACATGACACATTCTCATATTTATATCATATACAAGACATTCCTTCTTGAGATATGATGATGGTGATTGCACTAACATACTAGAATTTCAAAATTTGTCTGCTAAAAGACAGGTGACTGGAAGATGCTCTTTTGCTTAGTCAAGAACAGATCATTGAGCGGGGAAGTGAGGCTTCAACTAATGATGTAGTGGTGCGAACCAGATGCATCCGTAAATCTTTAAACTTCGTCCAAGGGCACTGGCTGGGAGCTAAGAAGTCTTTCGGCCTCATCATTTGCTTCTGCTTGCATTTTCCATCTCTGCATAACAAAGTAAAATAATGAATTTCTATTGCAACACAAAGCAAAGGTCTCAGTACGTTATTTAAAGTACTACTAAATACAGGGAATGTATTATGGATCCACTCCATTGCCTCCATTTCTTTAGTTTTGGAAATACAAACATATTTCGTATATTAATAATGGAGAGGATATATGTCCGTAAAGACAATGCCGGTGTTAAGCAGGATTAGATTGTGAATTTAAAAGCACATTAAAGCGGAGATTATCCATCTATCACAGACAGCGAACAAGGCACTAAGGATGGATATCTTAATTTCTTAGCTTCAGAATCTCACATCAAAAGAAAAATCAAGAGTATAAATGAATTCAACTTTCAATGTTGGCTTTCAGCTTGGTAGTCTAAGAAATTTATTATAATTTTAGGAGGAATTATTTTGCAAGATTCGGTGAAAGAAATTGGCCATGTTCGTAACTACAACACCAGATAATAGGCTTGAATTTTAAGCGAATATACCTCCTCTAAATTTTCAAGCTCCATGATTTGCTCTATCTGTTCTGTGAACCCATCCTGTAAAATAAGGATGCTCAACTAAGTAATTAAACTTTTATAGCAAGATTTCATGACACAAGAAATATAGATCAAGTGGTTTACCACATCACTAGTAGTTTCAGCAGCAAGAACATCAGTTTCCATCTCTACTTCAATTTCAATCATAGAGGAAATCTGACCAAAGAACAAAATTAACACTCATTCATTGATTTGAATATACAAAAGCAACCAGGAGAACTATTTTTTTAGAGGAGAGAATGTTTTCTTTTTTTGAACAAGAGGAGAGAATGTTTTCTATTCACCCTTTTAAAGAAAAAGCATACCCTAGCATAGCTAGCAATCAATTCAATTCGTCCCTGGAGGGAATTTTGCAGGCTCTCTCGGACCCTTTTGACTTTACTTATCCGAGTCCTAGAGATAAATAAGTGATAATGGTAACTTCAGACAAGACCAAAGTAAGAGGAGCCAGACAATTAATGAAAATTGAGGACATCGACGTAGATCGTCGTCGAAGAAAAATATTATTTTCAGTTATACTAGAAACAGAGATGTATGATGTTATAGCAATTAACCGATAAGAAGGTTCTCCAACAGCTGAAATTTTATTCTCAAGTTGGCACATCCGCGCTAACATCCAAACCTTCAAAAAATAAAACAATCACATTATATAACTCAAACAACAGGTAAAATGTTTCAACAGAAGGCGAGGAAAGAAACTATTATGCTCAAAAATTATTTTTATACAATCTTACTCTCGCATAATGGAGCATTGTTATATTAATCCATTTTTTTCTTCAACAATCTAACATTGTCGTATTAAAAGGAACTCAACCACAGAGGGAGTATATTAGCAAGAATGCACGTCTGAGATGAAGCACTTCTCCCTTAATGAGTTTGTGAAATTCTCCGAAAAAAAATTGTTTTTTATATACAAGAGGTTGAAAATTAGGATAGATAAACTGTTAAATGTCGCCCAGGAAATCTAACCGCTCCCTTCCCCAAAATTAAGTAAATAAAGGTCGATATCACCATGCTAATTACAAATCATGCAAAATGCACACCTCTTTTTCAGCAGCTACTTTTAAGTCATTGATGCGAGACTGAAGCATGTCATATTGAGATAAAAGACGTTGTTTGATAGCAGTTACTTCCACCGATCTTTGCGGAAGCTGCAATCATATATAAATGCATACGGACTTAGTATGTCTTTTCTGGGAAGATCCACAATTGCTACCTTTGTGAACAGTGAATAAAGGGGCCAGCAAGTCATAATTGGACTTGGTATGTCTCAAGAATTTGAAGTGGTGAAACAAAGCACAAACCCTTCAGTTGTGAATAGCATGTTTTAATCACTGAAGGCGATAATAGAAGATTAAATTATAAGGCACTGTCAGCAGAAGATTGCTTCTTTTGAGAAGTAAAACAAGTTGGATGAAGAGAAGATAAATTAGCATCCCTCAATGGGAAAAGAACTGATGTATCAACTACAGTACCTGATTAAACTGGGGAAAAACAAAGGAGTTCAAGGCAGAGCCAATAGCAAGAGATGAAACTGCAACAACTGATAGGAATTGGGGTAGGCTGGGGTCAATAAGTCCAGAAGCAGCGTCACCAGTGGCAAACAACGCAAGAAGTGGAAAGAGGATGGAGGGTTTAAGTAATGATGAATTTTCATCTTTTGTAGGGGCTCTTACAAGACGTGATTCCCGTCCATCTTTGTGGTTTGTTATGCACATAGCTTCACCAGGATATAAATCCGGGGCTCTTGAACTTAATTTAATGGGGCCCAGCTTTCTATATACATTTGATGGAGCTGCCACGGCAACAGTTACCCTTTCGCCTTCTTGTGCTGGCAGATCAACTGTCTCAGTTGCAAATCTGTGAGTACGAGCCATGCCAGAAGGCGTCTGCACCTAAATGCCAGGAGAAGAAAGAAAAGGATGTAAAGAGGTAACACAAGTGAGACATTATAAACATATCAGCAATTGACATGAGATTATTTCAGCAACAAATTCATATAAATAATAAAAACTAGTAACGAAGCACTCGTTTCTCATATCTCAGAGCTCATAAAAAAAATAACACTAGCATATGTTTACTCACTGAGAAAAACACCAGATTGAAAGGATAAATGAAGGTAGGGAACTGGGAATCATACAGAAGCAAGAAAATGACATCATACCGACACAAAAGTAATGTTAAAATTACTTAAAGCTGGGAATGAAACCTTTACCCAGGGCAGGTACTTCGAAATGAGGTCCTAATTCGGGTGATATCACAGCAGAAGTATTTCTAACATTGAGCAGGAGGACTCAATACAGGCATATAAAAACCTTCTGAAAGGTCACTTTGTAATTTTTTGCAGAACTCAAAAGGCAGAGGGTCTGGAAAGGCTAATTATTAATTGCTACACTGGCTTCTCACAACTAACCAACTTAAACCCAACTCATATATAGGTCCTTAATTAAAACTCCTGTATGATTATATAATCAGAAAATCGCCTCACAAAACGGATACATACCACAATAGAGTGAACAGCAGATGGAATGCTTTGCTTCATCAGTTTCAGGAATCTTAACCCCTTTTCCCATGCTGTAATGTCCATGCTGCGTTCGGCAGGAGGACATCCTTAGAAAAAGTGAATACTCCATGATCAACACCGTAAACATACATATTGTTAAATTAACACAAGGAAAAGAAAAAAAGGGGGGGGGGGGGGGAAGAGGGTAAAAACTTT
>Ga0228710_1008126_pt1 | contig 15172 bp, 9 predicted proteins | sample MedpolnodulmetaG_FD_177995 | JGI IMG/M metagenome (GOLD analysis project Ga0228710, IMG submission 177995) | Root nodule microbial communities from Medicago polymorpha collected in Santa Monica, California, United States - pink nodules | ecosystem: Host-associated > Plants > Roots > Nodule...
ATAGTATTTTTTTTTAAAAAAAAAAAACTATTTTTATAACTTTCCAATAACCAAAACCAAAAAATGAAACTTTTTGAAAATGGGGTTTAGTTTCTGAACAAAAAAAAAACATGTTTTTAGAGAAAATGGGTTAAAAGAAGTACCTGAAGGGATGTTGGGGGGTGTAGTGGGAGGAGGAGGGGGGTTTGGAGGGGAAGGGTTGAAGACGTCAGAGTGGCGGCATCTGATAGTGAAGGGTTTGAATTTGAAAGGAAGAGAGTTTTTGGAAGAGAAAGAGTTGTTGTTTGTGAAAAGTTTGAGAGATGAAAAAGAAGAAGAAGAAGATGTTGATGAGAGTGATGGTGGTTGTGAGTGTAGGTGTAACTGTAAGTGAGACATTATCGGCGCTGCCTTCTGCTTCTTGTGTGTTTGAAAGTCTCAAGAAAAGAGTAAACAAGATTTGTTCAAATATTTGTTCAAGTGAGTTTTGCTAACGTTTCTTCACATAGTAATTTTTTTCTTTTGTTATCCTTTGGCGGAAATGAACAATAATATTTCGGAGTTTGATCGTAAAATAAGTATAACATATCACATAATTGTTCAACCTAAAAATTGAACTCTTGTTCTCTTGAATGAATCGTTTATTGATGTAACTTATTAATCACTTTAGTTCAATTGTTTGGTTAATAATTTAAATGACATAAAACACACATGTGAAACGAATGTTAGTCTTTCGATTTATAAGAGACAAGTAACTTAAAATTCTACCTATTGCTAGTGGGACGGTGGAGATGGGAATCACTATTTTGGTAAGACCCATGATTGGATGGGGTTCTTTTAGTATATTATTTATATTATTTAGTTTGTGATTCGGTTGAACCTAAGAAGATGACTTGTTCGGTTGAGATATGTTGTGTAGAGGGATTGAGTTTTTGGTCGTTCGTCGTGAGCTCTTCTCCATCATATAGGGGGTGGTGTTCCTGATCGAATGAGAATGATTCTGATTGTTGCTTATCTATAAACATATCTTAGATTATATAATCTAAATTGTATTTTTTTATTCAGATTATATCATTCAAACAAACAACACGGGTATTTCAAAAATAAACAATATTTTGCATGAGAATGTCATAAAATGAGAGAAACAATAGCCCAAACTTTAAGTTTAGACTTTGATTGACTGAAAGGTGAAAAGTTTTTATTGTTGTTGAATCATTGTTGTACGCCACCACTTCTGTGTTTATATTTTTTTCTTCTTCAAAGAATATGTTGGTTTTTTTAGGGAATGTTGTTGGTTTTTGAATTATAACAATTTTTTGTTTTGATCGAGGTTAGGCAATAAGCTCTAAAACAACTACTCATTTTGGTCTTAAATGTAAGAAACGAAAAAAAATGCACACATATTAAGAAAGTGGATTGACCACATTTAAGTCATTATAAAAAGTGATATTTTTTTAATTTTACCCTTTCTTAGAGTAGTAAAGACATTAATGATAAAGTGGGTTTAATGAGGGTAAACTTGGAATTGTAGCATTTAATAGGTTCATTTTACTATACTTTTTCTTATATTTGAGACCATCAATTTTATTTTTTTGTTTCTTACATTTGAGACCGGAGGGAGTATGTTATAATTATTTAAACTAATATCTTTTCAAGAGAAATGATATTTGAACAATTATTTTATAATAATTTTTGTGATAATTTTATCTCTCATACTCATATTATATATTTATTTTTTTTCCTCTATTATTTTAGTTTTTGTGCCAATACATATTTTTCTTTGTAAAAATATGGTTGTTTATTTGTTTGTCAAATAAATGAATGTTCAAATAACATTACTCTTTTTTTTAATTAGATGTTTTTATTACAATTTGATTAACAGTTGATTAACAACCTTGTAACAAAATGAACTAATTAAAAAAACATATTAATTCAGAGATCTTATTACGGTTTTTTAAATTTTGGAGTTTATTTAAAAAATTTAAAATAATTTTTTTTGGTACGAAAAAGTATGACTGTGAGACTCACACATTAAATTGTTTTTTTTTACAAGTTCACACATTAAATTGTTAGAAAATGGGAAGTTGTTGTATACACTCTAGCATAGCAAGTATTTTTGACTGAATCGTTTTTTCAAATAATTTAGACAAATACAATTAATTAAACCTAAAAACTAATACAAAATTTTAAGAAATTAATATATCAATCTAAAATCTTATGTTAAAAGAAAATGTAAATATGCAAAATCTCCCATGCATTAATATTCAAAATCATCTGATGGTTTTGGTAGAAGACACCTTTTATGAAGCTGTCTTTTAACAAGTTATTCTATGAACATTTGCTAAAAAACACCCACTAATTTTGATGAAGATTTATTTTAGCAAAGTTATAACGAAAAAGTGAAAATCACACCTTAAAATATAGGTTGCTAAAAGACACATTCATGGCTGGCTTCTAGCAAAACCCTCCTCTCATTTAAAATCTTGGAGTATTAAAATCTTGGAGTATTTTTCTTAGCAGTGTCAAATTTGATCATGTGTCTATCGTTATCCCCTTCCACTGTCTTTTTTGTGACCACACGTTTAAACCTCAAGGCTCAAGCCTCAAAGCACCCATGACATAACCATTTCTCATCATCATCATCTTCCTTACCTTGTTGAAAAAACAAACACACATCAAAAAAGTTTGAATAAGCAATCACAACTACTACCAAGTTCATGAATTCTTGCCAACTAGTGATTCACACTCCATTTCGTTCTCTCACATTTCCATGCACAACAAAACCACCTCACCTCAACATTCATCTCTTCCTTTCCCTTCCTGCACCAACGCTCCTTTCCTCATCACTCAATCATGATTCCTTTTCCATCCCAAAATCATCTCAGGTACACTCTTTTTTACTGCCCATATTGCTTAAACTTTTAACATTTGGATAGTTGTGATGTGATGATGTTTTTGTAACAGTTTGGGTACACTCCTCCAGAGGATCTGTTTGGGCTAGAGGTGGAATTCAAGCCAAGGTATCAATTTTATATATATATTTTTTTATTTATTTAGCTTTTTTCTTTAGATTAATTGTCACAAATAATGAGTTTAAGGGAGGTACATAGACGGTGTAAAATAGTTTTACAATGTCATCCAATAAAAACCGGCCATCTTGCCATATAAGCATATATTGTAACCGCTAACCACCACCGGTGTCTCAAATTTTATTGGACGTCAGTGTAAAACTAATTTACATCGACAGTACATGTTCTCTTTTGTCATTATAAATTATAGTGGCATTATTATCCACTATAATAATAATGCCCCGATGGTAGAGCGCTCGCTTAGCATGCAAGAGGTACGGGGATTGATACCCCGCATCTCCAATGTCTATTTATCCACATTTTTTTTATGCTTGGAGTTTCTTTTTTTTTTTTGCCAAGCTTAGTGTATTTATTTTAAGGTTAATTGCATATTTGATCCCTTATGTTTATTTTAGTTTTCAAGTTGGTCCCTTACGTTTTAAAAGTTTCAAGTTGGTCCAAAGCATTACTCACGTTGGAATAAGTTAGTCCCAAAATATTATCACATTGATTATATAGTATTGGTTTTAATTTAAAATATTAACGAAAAATAAACGCAACAAATTTTAATTTTATAATTAGAAATGCAACAACTACTGTTGAAACCAATGAAGCTTGTGAAAATTTCTAATTGCTCTCTTCATATATTTGTTATTTTTAATTTCTAATTGTTGGTAAGAATAAAATTGGAAGAAAAACTACACCAAAATCTTTGTATCTTTACTTATACGTATGGATATAGAAATCACTGTTTCAATTATGATTTGAAGTTGACAAGGTCCACATTTTTATTTCAGAAAAGCTAACTCTCATACAAGAGAACCAAGGTCATGGTTTGGTCCAAATGGACAATATATCAGAGAGCTACCTTGTCCAAGTTGCCGAGGAAGGGGTTATACTCCCTGTACAGAATGTGGAATAGAACGATCTAGGTCAGACTGTCCAAAATGCAATGGAAAGGTACTTTCTTTTCGTGGCTATATTTGTTCACTCAACAAAATACAATTTCAACTCGGTCTTATTAGAAGGGTTTAATGATTTAGAAGACTATTTGTGCTATGAGAAACGATATTGCCTCTGAAAATCTTGGTTAGTTAGTTCAGCAGATTTCTGTATATGCATGTATTGGATTACCTATAGAGTTTCTGTTTAAGATATCTTGAAATTAAGGATAAACTTTTCAGTAAGAAGAAATATTTAAGGAATCTTAGAATATAACTATGATTGTTTTAGCCGATTGGTTCTTGTATAAGTTTTCTGAAGCTCACATTTAATTTAATTTCTCTGCTAACATCTATATGCTTCTAAGGATTGTTTTCGTAAGTGAAGAACCATAAACTTAATTTAATGAGAAATTCTTACATGTGATTTATTCATACTGTATGCAAGTTATTTCTGATTTGAACAAAAATTCTGAATGTGAAATTTACACTAGGATGGACATTTAGAGTTAATGGACATGAGATTTGATGTTTAGTAGTTGCTGATTCTTGCTAAGTATTTTCCTATATTGGTAGTAGTTGATAAACATTATGACATATAACATAATATATATCATGAACCCTTTTTTCCTTTTTTTCATTTGAACAGGGTTTACTGACTTGCCACCAGTGCTCTGGAGATTGTGTTATATGGGAAGAGTCGATTGATGAACGACCATGGGAGAGAGCTCAATCAATGTAACACTTCAAATTTAAATTTTCACTTTCTTTACTGCTCTTATCTTCGATTAACTCCTTGGAAATGTTGTTAAGATGTTTAACAATACATATTTGTTTCATTATCTTTTCATCTTCTTGTGGAACATGCTGATGTTGAACTTCTATAACCTTGCGTTGTACTCTAGATCCCTGCACTGCAATTGTTTAATGGATTCTGAAATCGGGTGCAGTATTTTAATTTTAACATAAGAAAATTACCTGACCTTGTTGCAGAAGAAAATTACCTGACCTTGTTAGTTTAGATCTTACTAATATTGCTTAGTTATGGTGTTAAAAACAACACGTGGTTTTTAATAGTTATTAGTATAATCATCATATTGTTAAAGTAGAGATGCAAAAACACCTGGGTATGGAGCTTCTGTTTTTATTTTTATTTTTTTTATATTTGTTGCATAATTGACGTGATGTTAAATCTTTGTGAACTTATCCTTATGATGTCATAAATTTCTACATCATAGTCGTCAACATACTGGTTATACATAGAAGTTTATTTTACTTTAAGTCTTTGAATTGTGCAAAATGATAATGACTTTTCTGCAATACAGAATATTTCATCATTGGTTTTTTACTATTTTGGTTATTCTTAGATCTCCACTCAAAGTGAAGGATGATGATGAAGTTGACAAATTGGACATAAAGCTAGATGCGAAGAAAAAATCCAAGCGTGTTTACCAGTCACCATCTCCTGAAGTTGGATTGAAGATTAGTCGTTCATTAAAAGTTAGTTTGCTGCTTAATCTTAATTATGGTTCTTATCATGCAAACTTGAGCAATAACGTAATTTTTGTTGAGAAAATTCAGCATTAAATTTTTCATGTTATGCATGGACAAACTGTGCAGAATTATTTATTGTAGTATATAGAGGATAGTTATAATTCTGAATTATTTGAATAAATTTCATGCACCTTTTTCTCTTTCCTTTTGATTCAAAACAGGATTTAGATATGTTGATAAGAATGCAAATTTAAATGTGTTTGTTTAGTTGAATGATTGCAGAGTCTCAATGCCAAAACTGGTCTATTTAGCAAACGAATGAAGATCATCCACCAGGATCCCACGCTTCAGGCACAGCGAGTGGCTGCTATTAAGGTTTAAAATGCTGAAACTTGTATTTCGTTTGAGCTTGGTGCTTTTTTAAATAGTCATTAATCTCGTTATTATAATGTGATTGTTTCGTTACTTTTTTATTGCATTTGTATTCACAAGATAAGTTTTTTTATTTTTTTATTTTTTTTTATGCATTGACAATTAGACTTCACTTGATTTGATCTATGAGGACTATCTAGGCCCTGTTTTGATTGAGCTTATGAAAAAGAGCTTATGCAAATAAATAAGTTTTTATCTTAATTCATAAGTTCTCGCCAACGAAAATTGTACCTTCATAAGCTGTTTTTCATAAACTACATTAACAATCTTATAAATAATACATAACAGCTTATGCAAATAAATATCTTTTATGCAGTTTAGGAGTATACATTCAATTTGGTCATCCAAAGTTAGACATGACATTATACTGATACTCCATTTATAAATATCTTGATATGATCCTCCAGAGTCCAAATGTATGTGTGATGTCAAATTTCTTTAAATGTCACACTTTTGTCATCGAATTGGTACTGCAAGGAATTAATTCATGTCACTAATCATAATTGAAGAATCAAGTTGTTGTCATTGATAAACAGAATATCTTTAAAGGGCCAACATGAATATATACACTCTACTGAAATGATTTTTACAAATATTAAATTTCTTTCCAATCCTAGCTTAATCAAACTCAATGGTTTTTGAATGCTGTGATTTTAGTTTTAATTAGGCAAGGGAATAGGGCATCTTAAAAAAACCGGAGCAAATACCTTTTTTTGTTCTACATGTGTTTTGCGATTTCTACTATATAATACTAATTTTGATTAAGCTTAGTAGATATGAAATATACCAATATACCAAGCCTGAATAATTTTATTTTCTGTGAGCATAAATTATTTGGTCTGATAGTAATACGTAAGCACACATAAATTACATGGACTACTGTACTACTTGAATATTGGCACAAGGCTTTTATTGCCAGGGATAAATTATGCAAGTATTTGAAGCATTAGATTTTTGCATAATGAAAATTCTTCACATTAAATTTTTGATTTGATGAATGCAGAAAGCCAAGAGGACTGTTTCAGCAAGAAATCACGCTTCCAAAACTATGAAAGATTTCTTTAGTGATCCAATAAACCGTGAAAAAAGGAGCATGGCTATGCAAGGTCATTTTCATCCTTTGAAATAGCCTGTTTATTTTAACTTTTGAGAGGTCTCGAACAGGATACTAGTAGTCCATGAGATGTTTCGGTCAGTGTTAAGAGTTCGGCCTTGTAACCTCAAGTGACAGGGTTCTAATCCTCCTGGACTACTAGTAAACAAGAGAAACTTCTATTTACTTCCACTTCAATCAGGCATGGTTGAATTTCAATTACATGAACACTTCATTTCTATTATAATGCAGGTGTGAAATTCTATTGTCAAAACTGTGGACGTGAAGGACATCGGAGACACTACTGTCCAGAACTGAAGGATGGTTTGATTGATCGGCGATTCACATGTAGGGTATGTGGTGAAAAAGGCCACAACAGAAGAACATGCAGTAAGTTAAGGATAAGCCATAGTGATGGGAGAGTTATAAAACATCATCGATGTAAAATATGTCGACAGTATGGCCATAACCGAAGGACATGTCCTCAAGTTATTTCAAATAAAAGAATGGATATGACATCTCAGAGAGTATACAAATGTCGATTGTGCCAGAAAGAGGGACACAATAGTAGGACATGTCCTAGTAGAATAGTTGGCACTGAACATTCTCTAGAATAATAGTCCTACTTTCCAGAAACTCACGTGTTTGAACCTATATCTTATTGAGGACAATAATCTGAATTGGAAAATCTTTATATATTTTGCTCACTTGTGTAACTGCAAACCTGTTAAGTAATGCTAATTAGTCAAAACTTGTTAGATATCAACTAAGTTTAATGTTGCTTAATGAAATTTGGATGAAACAAATGGTAGGAGTCATTCATCTGGTGCAGAGTAAACTAGGAATTAATTAATTGCTAGCATTGACACTTCAAAGTTTCATCTTCAATATGGGAGTAATACTTTTTCTTGCTAGTAATACAGAAAACACAGTAAAGTGCATGAGTTCTTTTAAAAAATAAAAAATGAAGTACATGGGTTACTACTCTAGTATGGGTGCAACTTTATCTTTTTAAAGAAAATAAGGCAGTGTATATCTAGTTCAACTTCTAGAATTGATTTTTGAGGTATAAAATTGATTATGAAATCTTTGGATGCTTTTGAGTTCCATTGATCTTGCCTCTAAAATTGATTAGAATTTGTAATTTTGATTACATAATTGATATTTACACATAATTTATAGTTTAATTCACTTTTATCCTAACATAAATCATTTTACATTCAACTTACTTCTAGTTAAAATCAATTTTACATAATCAATTTATTCAAAAATCAATTCTTATCACTGCAAAACGAAATCAATTCTTAATTCTCAACGAAATCAATTCTTATTTCTCCTTGTTTTTCCTCTAATCTCTCTTGACAAATGTGTATGACTAGAGAATTAAACTTTTTTTTTTTTAAGGAACTAGAGAATTAAACATGTTTTCTTTATAAAATGATATTTCTTATATAATTTATTTATAGTTTCATTGGTCAAATCTAAAATGTACTCCCTTCTGTTGCATAAGAGAAGATTCTTTTTTAGAATCATTAAGCATTGAAAAAGAATTAGAATTTCTCAAACCTTCAGTTCAAGGTTCAACCACACTTTCAGAAGAAGAAAAAGAAAAATTCAACGACCCTCATTCAATGAAAGAAATAAAATAAAAAATCAAACCCATTTGTTTGATTTGAAGAAGAAGAAGGAGGAGGTGTTGGTTGGTGTGATGAGTGAAAGAAACGAAACAACAACAAGAACAACAACAATAATCTGCCTCTTACACTCTTCTATTGCTGCTCTAACCTTGTCTCCCTCAGGTAACAATTCCTTTCATCCTCTTTTGTTTTATTTTTTTGTTTACTACATTCCATTTCATTCCATTATTATTGTTTAGAGTTAAATATGTTTATAAAATTTGTTGACAAAGACATACATTGTAATAGGTAAGAGATTCCACTCACTCGGGTGAATCTCTAGCCACTTGAGAAAAACAAAGTATGTTTGTAAATTGTAAATATGCAAATGATCCATACAAATATCAAGCTTTTTGGTTTTAGTAATTGTAAATATGCAAATGATCCATGCAAAATTGATTCATATTGGATTTGGTCGTTGGTCGTAGCAGAGCTCGTTAACCACTTGAGTTCAATTGTTTGGTTTGATTCATATTGGATTTGGTCCTAGTAAGTAGTAATGTGCAAAATATTTTATTTAAGTCCTTCAAAATAAGGACTAAATTGAATATTTTTGGACCAATTTCAATATGTATAGATTATTTTAGTAGATGCAAGAAGCATAACCACTTGCGGAAAAAACTGAAAAATACAAGCAACCGGTGCCGCATATATACGGAACACCTCCAAAAACTCCTAGATAATAATGAGGCCAGACTATACATACACGTAACAAACCAAGCTCTAACCAGATACGTATGCATACCCGTGCCTCACTACCCCACATAACCGAAATGAACACGAAAAAAATCAAAAACTGCGCTGCTGCTGGCTGGTAGCAGACGCGGAAACAGCACACCAGTCCATCAGCCACACCAAAAACATCATCCCCAAACCTCCTAGTAGTGAAACAAGATGCCTCCCATTGAAAATTCAAAAACCAACCACACACCAGCTGACTCAGCGGACCTATACTGACCGCACAGAACAGCAACAGCAATCACAAATTTAGCCCAACACATTACCTCATGAAGGTTTAATATTTACAAGGATCGTTTGCTTATTTAAGCCTAATTTTTTTATGTTTAGTACTTTCTTTTTCTACAAACTATATAACTGTTTGCTTTTAATCCTAAACGATAGAGACTAAAAACATATTTAACCACAATTACTTACTTAGTTCAGCTATTCTGATTTAATATAGATGTGATATGATATAAGATGATAACGTAACATTCATGTGATTTACCTCAGCCTCAATGGCTATATCTTGTTGCAATTGCAAGAATCTTTGGTATTTTGCTTACCGTCACTGAAGGTGCTGCAACTACTAGAGTACCGCTTGGATTTGAATTCCGTGAATATCCTTCTCTCTCGCTGCTCCATTCTCGAAAATCTGGAAATTTCATTTAGTCCTGAATCTTTGGCCATAATTCGGGTGCCATCTTCCTTGACAAGGTTAAAAATCACTGCTGAGAATGAAATTACCGTTGAGGATGAAATCACCGTTGAGAATGAGGTTGGGGCTTCGCTTGAAATAGACGCACCTGGTCTCAAGTACCTTAGCCTCAAACATATCACATTCTGCGATGCCGCTGCTGTTGGGAACTTGCACAACGTGGAAGAAGCATATCTCGATGTATTTTCCACTCCTGAAAGTGAATCAGTTGAACCTTTACTCACTCTCCTCCGATCTCTCTCCGGACTTAAACATCTAGAGCTACAAAGGTCAACCACTAAGGTGACTGAAGTTTTCGTTATTTCTAGTATATGTAGTTTTGTATCAATAATTATTAAACAATTAGTTAATCACTTGCTTTTGCCATGTACAAGCAGTGGCTATTTGCAGCCCCTGTTTTAGATTTTCCAGAATTTCGTTATTTGCTTCATCTACAGCTTGGACTTCTCTCTTTCAACTCAACTTTTCTGTTCGACATGCTTCAGAAATGTCCTATGCTACAATCTCTCACAACATATCTGTTCAAAAAGGTTTGTCCAGTTTAACTAAGGCTTTAGTGTGTGTGTGTGTTTTTTGCTTGGATCTTATATGTCAGTTGTCCGTTGTTGTCAGGTAAATCGATCGTATACCTTCATATAAATGGGAGGCAAAGCCTAAAAGTGTTCCTAAATGCCTCATATCCCATTTGACCTTTATTCGCTTTCAAGGATATATAGGAAATGAGTTGGAATATTATTGGGTATGTTTTGCAAAATGGACTTGTTTTGAAGACAATGATTATTTATGAATATTGGCTAAAGTCGCTAGACCAACCGAAAACGAAGGAGTGGTTGAAAAAAATTTCTGATCTACCAAGGGGATCTGCCATGTGCCAAGTTAAATTTTGCTGAGCTGCATCGCCTTAAGGTGTGAACTCTCACCGTCTTTATTCCATGTTGCTTACTATATCAAAAATGATATTTTAAGTCTGCACAATTAGATTTCCCTTGGTTTTAAATGCATGCCGCCAAATTTTAAACTGTATTGTTTGTGGTGGTTCCATAAATCCATATCCCCGAAGTATCTAAATTTGCTTATCTATTTATTTTCTGATAGATAAACCTGAGGAGTCATGTTCAATATAGTCCTAACTAGGGAGTTGCTAGATCAGGTGAGACTAGACTCTCGAACTCCTAATGGGCACTCGTATTCTCTTCATCCGTCTCTTTGTAATTCCTTAACTCAATGTGTTGTAAGTGATTTCTTTGTTGGCTGTATGGGAGGAAACAATGCATCATGCATATATAATAGAAGCATGAAGTAGTGTGAGTGAGAGAAAATACAGGTTGGAATTTGGTTAGAATTATGGGAAATATTTAAAGATCAGCCCTGCAATGGATCTACTAGTAGTGGTGCCCATCACTTTGTTGACATTCCTAACATAGATTATCACGGGGATAATGAGTAGCAGCTTATTGCTCCACACATTATTTGATACATATATAATTTTGTTACTTTTCAATTGTTAGTGAGATGTTAGCTATTAAAATACAATTTCCGTTTTTTGTAGTTGGCTATTAGTAGCAATTCTTTATATAAGTAGTGTAATGTATTCCAATAGATGACCATTGCAGCTATTTTGCACTCTCACATCGTGTGATTTTATTTCTTCTATTTAAGTCTACCTTCTAGATCACACTTCTTAGTTCTTACACCCTAATGAGAATCCATGATCAACTCTTGTGGATGCGCTCCTGATCAGAGAGAACCACCATGTGTGGTCAAGGACAATGTACATATTATATACTTCAAATTTTATTTATGGCTTAATAGCAGTTTTAGCCCCCTAACTTTTCCAAAGTTGCGATTTTGACCCATAAGAAAAAAAACTACAAAACCGTCCTCTATGTTTTGCATTTGTGTCAGTTTTGACCCTCAAGTACAATTTTGACTCGGTCTATGCTGACGTGGCACCCTAAGTGAGGTGCCACGTGTTATTTTTTACCAAAAATTAGTCTTGGGGGCCAAAACTGCTACAGTTGCAAAACTTAGGGGGCGGTTTTGTAGTTTTTTTTCTTAGGGAGCCAAATCGTAACTTTGTGAAAGTTAGGGGGCGAAAACTGCTATTAAGCCTTTATTTATTTATCTTGCACGAGATGCATTTCCTCCATGATTGACCAAACAATAAATCATAATACTAATAAAAATAAAATGCAGCAGAGCAACCATGAAGGAGCAGAAAGAAGTGAATTATATAGCTTTTACTATTTCTCAACCTTTAATTTGTAATAGAACTAATTAATTAAACTATATGTATATATGTTATGATTTACTTGGTAATGGTAGTCATTCCAGTTCTGGACATGAATCATCATAATGCTAGGTTTATATTTAATACTAATTTTTAATTTTCATAGAATAAATACTAGTAAATCAATTTCGCGAAAACAACATTTGACCTTTTCCCTTCTCTTCCCCCCTCCTCCCTCTCCTGTATGCTTTGAATTTGAAGGTATCCCTGAAAGTATGTTATCAATTACTTGATGTTTACTATTCTTATGTATACCGTTTAATGTTTTTGCTTGCTTAGAATGTCATTATCATCTATATATCTTATGCAGCTTTCTACCTCTTTTGTAAGAGTAATCAACTGATTATTGAAAGAGGGGTATTGTAATCTTTTTCCCCCTTTAATAGAGGGCTATTTTATCAGCCTTTTTCCAACTAAATTTGTTACATATGCTGCTTCCATTCATAACTTGCTTCTTTAGTTTAGGTTATTAGATAACTTCACAGATTTAAAATAATCACATATTGCTAAATGGCATGCTTAGCAAGATCTGATTATGGATTGAAAGTACATTAATTACTGATGGTAAATTTATGTTGCAGTATATGGATACAAGACCTGACACGAGTATGAGACATGACTAATGTCTGAAATTGTGTAAAAATGATTTTGATTAATGCTGTTATAAGTACTTAGTTGATTTAGTTTAATTTTACTTCGTTAAAATTTGTAACACAGAATTTGATTAGTCATCTAGCTGGTGGCACTAATGAATGCTGGCTTTATGACCATTTGTTGTTCAAGTCATTGTTAAAATCATTTCTATATACATTTCTATAATGTTTAGGATATATTGATGAACACTGCATAAACATTGGGTGTATAAGACGACTAATTATGCGATTAAGAGGTTTCCACAATTCATTGCATATCCTCCAAATTGGGTGCATAAAAAGGAGGACACTGGTAAGGGATGAAATGGATTCTAGTATTCCATACCAATCAATTCCATTACGTTTTATCACATTCCATCAATAAGCTCAGAGAAAATGTCAATTTGATGTGATCAAAGACTCAAAATATGCAGAATATATATTGTATGCGCCTTAAAATTCTTTTGATGCAATTTTACTAACTTAATTGTGGAAGATGATATTGCTCCACAACCTTACTGAGTTATAGTGACTCTTAAGCAAGTCTTTCGAGATGACGTAAATAATTTTCAATTACAGCGCTGTTCTACACAATATAAAGCATAACATAAGCAAATGGTTGCAAAAGACTTGAGCCTTGATAAAATGTAAAATACAAAAGTACACTGCCAAAACATTAAGCTCACAAAATTTGAAATTCCATCAAATTTGTAACCAACAAGGAAGATCGAATAACCAGAATGTGCAAATGCCAAATCTACACTGATTTATCCTGCAACATAAACTTAACATTAGTAATTCACGTAACTTAAATCCAGACATAAATATGGTTTATCAAGAAAAAAGGACATAATCAGTTTTACCAAATCAAATCATGTCATTTAGCATTATATAACAACTCAAATCTGTTAAGTTATCCAATGACCAAAACTAAATATGTAAGTTGACTACAATCCCTATTAACGAAAACATAATCTGACTACAATCCCTATTAACGAAAAAAAAAAAAAAAACTCTTTCTTACAAGAGCAAAACATTAAAGCAGCTAAATTACATTTTCAGCACCTAAACCAGCAAAAAATATATAGAAGTATGGCTCAGATGGTTTTGAAATGGAACACAACATCTAGTTGCGTGAACTTAAATTTCGTACTCATGACTTGCAAGAAATGGTCGATTATCCATAAGACAAAATCTACACAGATGAATAACATTGATGACAATGAGATTTTAAGCTCACAAAAAATTTAAACATAAATATGCATAAACATAAGTAGGCAATACATTAACACGCAACACTAAGATTTCTACAAGAGCTTATGCACATTCTAAGCAATACTGTCTACATCAAGAGGGAATTATTTTAATAAATCCTAACAAAATGTAAGTGATAAGCAATAACCCCCTGTTAGTTAGCAGAAATAGGAGAGCCATAGATGATGAAACTTGTTCTGACTTGTGTTAGTGACGTTATAAGGATGGTGAGGGGAAGAGTAAGGAATATCTTAGAAATTGTATCAGTCTGGTGAAGGAGAGTCAGGTCCTCTACGATAAATAACTCGTGTAATTCTTTTAGATCATCAGTAAAGATTAGTCTATATTTTCATTCATTTCTATCATTTGAACCGATCTCTATAGTAAGATTTGGTCAATGGCAATCACATCATTATATAACTTCCTAAATAAAATACATTTGTAGAAAGTAGAAAATATAAAATATGGTTGAACCCACAAGTTAAAAATTCTTATCTGATACATGAACATAAAAAATTTATCCCTTTCCCATAAGACGGTAATACTACCGTAAATAAATTGAGTTAAATGCAACCAAAACACGAAAAAGAAAAAAAAAAACTGACCTACTTTTTAAGTTTTTCAATAACCTTAAGAGTCTGTTTGGTTCGAGAGTTTTGAAGGGGAGAGGCGGGGAGGGGAGGAGAGATTTTTAATTTGAAGTGTGATTCAATTTTTAAAAGGGGAGGGAAGGGGAGGGGAGCAAATCTTTTTAAAATTTGATTGCATTGCCATAATTATCTTTAAATTAATTTCAAATCTCAATATTAACCTTGTAACAACTTTTATTATTATTTATTATTATTAGGTTATCTTATTCTTATAACAATTATTAT
>Ga0228710_1008130_pt1 | contig 15169 bp, 10 predicted proteins | sample MedpolnodulmetaG_FD_177995 | JGI IMG/M metagenome (GOLD analysis project Ga0228710, IMG submission 177995) | Root nodule microbial communities from Medicago polymorpha collected in Santa Monica, California, United States - pink nodules | ecosystem: Host-associated > Plants > Roots > Nodule...
TTTTTTTTTTTTTTTTTTTTTTATAAAAAAAAAAAAAAAGTAGTTTCAATTTGATTTTTTTTTTATTTCTTTGCAATTGTGGATGTTTAAGCTACAATGCTATGTTTTTGTGTTTTAACAATTAGACATTTAGCAACAAAAAAAAAATTGATGAGGCATCAATTGAAATATGTATTATGGGCGAACCGATAAAATCTGATACAATTTAGATTAGAATCCGACACAAATTAGAAATTGTGTGAAGAATAGCATAATGAGAGTTTTAGAGAGAAGAAAATAATTTGCTTAATGATGATTGATTTTCAAATGAGGTAAAAGGAATTGTTAATTACAACAACAAACACTAAAGGAGTAAAATGGCATTATGTAATATCTAATTCAATTCCTACAACAAATTGCCTCACCAAATTCCCCTTATGTTAGTGAACAAATGAATGTGTTTGTTTTAATTTGATATAATTATTATTTTTCAATTAAAATTTCAAGTATAATATATATTCTATGTGATGTATATAATTTTGTGTAGCCATTTTTAGATCGTTCAAATTATGCATAATGAACATCGTGTATCACTATGAACAGGAATTTGGATTTCCCCTCATCGTTTGCTATATCAGTAGTTATAATAATAACTAAATCAGCTGGTTGATGAAGCCATAACTAAGATTGAATCTCATCAGCCAAAGAATCATCGTTATCAGAAGACGAAATATCGATCTATTGTGGATATTTAAATGGAGACTCCCCCATATATAGCAAAAACACTATCAAGTTCAAGAGGAATATGACAACATTGGAGGAAGAAAAAGGTTGATCAAGGAATAATTAGCACAACCATAACTAAGATTGAAACATCTCTGGCAAACAATCATCATTAGAAGAAGAAATATTGATCTCTTGTGCACATATACAAGGTGACTACACCTATTTGCATCAATGGGACGAAAAAACCAAAACCCTAAACAAGGGTAGGTGAACGTCTTGATGCTTGTGTTGGTAATAATATCTTCTCAGTGCTAGATTTTTCTAGCTAGCTTTATCGTTTTTTTCAAAGAAATAATAGTCTTGATGATACTGTATGTTTATTAATAAATTAATTTTTTGTTCCATTGTTGAGTGGATTGTCCAGGTTGAATGGACTATCCTGCATCCTCTGCACTAAATCTTCATCATCCTTAGTTTCACCAGATTCTTGCATTTGGCATCTCTTGGATCTTCTTCTTCGTCCTTGGAAGAAGAATATCCAATTGTTAATCGACTAGGAATTTCAATTGTATAATATAGCTTTGCTGCTCTCAGTTGCTATTGTTAATCTAATTTAGTTACTCACTTTTGTTTTGCTATGTTATTCCAAATAATTTTAATCATTATTTGCTGGGTTCTTTTTTGTTATGCATGTATACAACAACAATATATCTTCGTTTTCAACTTCATAGCAAATAACTAGCTAATATGCCTTGAATCCACCTGAATGTCTAGTAACTAAGATACTCAAAAAATAACTAGCTAATATGCCCTGAATCCTTCATAGCAAATTCACAAGTGAGCTGAGACATGATGTACTAACAAAGAGTATCAGATGAAGCAATAAAGATGATGTCATCGACATATAAGAGAATGTATGCCATGTCATTACCATTGTGATTGATGAACAAGGAATGGTCACATGCACTACGTGAGAAGCCCAATGTAGCATCAAATTCAGTGAAGCGTTGGTACCATGCACGGTGGGCTTGTTTAAGGCCATATAGTGACTTCTTTAGTAGACAGACATAATCAGGATTGTGAGGATCATGAAAGCCAAAAGGTTGATGCATATAAACAGATTCATTAATGTTACCATGTAAGATTGCATTCTTGACATCCAATTGATAATTACAACTTCAAAATTAATTTTCACTCAGACCATCCAAAATATATCTTCAATATTATTATTTTTTATGTTTGGTGTCAAAAATTTATTATTACCCTTTGTATACATAATACATTTAAGCTAAAACTAAGGTGAACACTTGTGGGATTTTTTTAAAAGAAAAGGAATTGAAAAAAATATTGTTTTTGGTTTTTTAATTTGTAGTTCACTTCCTTGAACATTCCAATCAACTTATTGGCTTTGGGCATAATTTGTTATTCTGATCAATCCCTACTTAGTTGGTGTATGTATAATTTGTTGGGCTTAGCTATACTAGCTAATTGCCAATGAGAGTTGTTTTTATCCTTCTATGACTTTTTTTTTTTAAAATAAAAAATTAAACTAACTCTCGGATCTTTAGGAGCAATACACTCCAAAATCTCAAGTCAAAAATACCATATCAGGTCAAATTGATTTCCTTCTATGCAGTGGCGGTTCTAAGGCTCGGCGAGCCCGGGCTTCGGCCCAATTTTTTTGCAATTTCTTATGTAAATCTCCCTGAATTTTCTATATAAACCCCTATAAATTAGACAAATTCTTTAGTTTTTTGATTATTTGCTTACAATTTCTTATGTAAACCTCTATAAATGTGTTGCAATTTTTTTTTTGCCCAGACTTTATAATAACCCTGGCTCCGTCACTACTTATATGACTTCTTAAAAGTTGATCTCCGTCTTGAAGTCAATTTTGTTCGGATTTATTCATCCTAAAGTAAAAAAAAATTAAAAAAAAAAATATATATATATATGGTGTTTATTTCTCTTGTGAAATGTGAACTAATTCTTGTTATGAATCAACTTTTCAGAAGTCGTGAAGGGTTTAAAGCTACCCCATTTTCTATGGTATTTTGAAAGTTGCCATAACAAAAATAGTTGATATAGAATGACACATCTGTAAAAAAAAATTATTACATAGAGAAGTTTAGTTATTTTTAAGTTGGAGAAATAATTGCATTTTGTGGCGTTTATTTTTTATTTAGAGTGGAAATATGATGACTATTGCATCATCTTGTATTGATCAATCTGTGATAAATGACTGTGCACAAAGGAGGTGGTAGTAAGATGGGAAAAATGCTCATATATATAGTACATCATTCAATTCATATGCACATGAATAGTTTAATTTATTGTAGGAGAAGTTGTCATGATATGTCACTTAGTTTTCTTACATTATTTTTTTTCTGTATTTATTACAAGAATTGTTTTCCCCCGAAAGAAAGAGACAAAAGTCTTCTACAGAAAATAGGGGATAATAAACAGATTTTTGACTCTGCTCTATTATTCATGGAATTATTAAGCTGACGTGAGCATTTGGCCTATTATTTTGAACATTGTTTGGTGAGGGTTGAATACAAAGGTCAAAGGATCCTGGTTTGACCATATTTATGAAGATTAAAAAATATTTAATTTCTGACGTAAAAATAAAACTGAGTATGAGTAAATATTTGACATGAGAGTAGTAGTACTCAGATAATGACTTGTGCTTTTGAAAAAGTTGGTAATAATTTAGTTAATTTTTTTTCAGTGTTTTGACAGTATACATCAAAGGATGAGTTATAGTAAAAAATTTACATGACATTATTTTAGCATTAACTTAGTTAATTGTCCTCAAAAATTAAATCCTAATAAAATACTATACACCTAAACTCAATCATGTCACAACTCCATTACTACGATAGTGGAGTGGTCGTTGAAAAATTAAGTAAAAGTCACAAATGGAAGGGTTTGTTGTATAGTTGCAGTGTCCTTTGTGGTTCCCATGGGCCAAGTGTGGAGTATAAAATGGCTTGCTAATAATATTGTGAGAATCTATATAATTTTTTCATACTTTAAATTACGAATGTTGAGAATCTAATCTAATCTAATCTAATTAGAGTAATACTTTAAATTACTTGTATTGGTTCCAAGTTTTAAGATAATATTAAAGTGTATCTTAAATTTGTTGGGTTATTTGTAGGTGGTCACTCAAATTTATGTGTGATATACTATAATATTATTTCTGATTATTTTAGAGTGATCACTGCTTTCTACCACCAACTTAGTTTTCCGTATGCATGTCTTAAAATCAAAGCTACAACAGGACTCGTTGATTTCACTTTTTCACCAACCTGCTTACCAAACAATACCGGTTAGTTACCACATGCACGTATGCATTGCGACGATAATGACGATTGAAGTGGATAAATTATAGTAATATTATATGATTAATTAAAGATAACTCTGATTAAAGAATTAATATTTTGAAAGTAATTAAAGAGTCTTGATCCAAGTTGATGGCGACTCAAAGGTGTTGGTGGACATACTGATATGAAAATGCAATAGTAAAAGGAATATTCCAACCTTAATGATAAGTTGTTTATTATTAGAAATTCATCTTTTTAAAACCATAAGTGAAGTGCATTTTAGATTTGAACCACCGCTACTTATTGTATATATTATGCAATGTTGTTGTCAACTGAATTAATTTTATGAGGAATTTTAAATATTTTTTTAATCAAATGATAGATCAATATTGTAGCATCATAATTAGCGAATGGATTAAAATTGAAATGTTTGAAAAATATGTAAACCAAATCTAAGAGAGAAATATTTACTTGCACACAAACCTAAATAAAAGAAATTTAGCCTTGTAACCAAAAAAAACCTAAATAAAAGAAATGGGAGCACACAAAATTATTTTTTAAAAAAATGAATAAAATTAAATGATGTCAATTGATTTAGGTTATGATCATGGAAGACTTTCTCAATTTGAGGAATTATACGCGTGGAGATCAATATAGTCGAACATTTCATTATCTTTTCTTGCTAAGAACGATTAGATGAAGTGACACTTTCTTGCTAAGAACGTTTAGATGAATTTAACTATTTTTTTTTTTTGTGAGAAAGCTTAATCAATGTCCTAAATTTAAATTCAGTATTGGGCATGCATCAACGTTAAAACTCTCTCGAATAATTAGTATTCGTAATTACATGTAGAAGATACCTGATTTACACAAAAAAACGAATAGTGAATCTTTAGCTGCTTAAATATCTTTTGTATCTTAAAGTGGACTTCTAAAATTTCTCTTGACATTTTTCTATTTAAAAAGATGGTGAGATCTAATTTGGTTGCTCCCAGTTTTTTTTTGCAATCCAATATAATTCTCAACAAAAATTATATCAAAATTAGTCAATGATGTTTTTATACAAATCTCTCGAATAATTAGTCTTCGTAATTACATGTAGAAGATATATATCTGATTTACACAAAAAATGAATAGTGAATCTTTACAGCTTAAATATCTTCTGTATCTTAAAATAGACTTCTAAAATTTCTCTTGACATTTTTCTATTTAAAAAGATGGTGAGATCTAATTTGGTTGCTCACGTTTTTTTTTTTTGCAATCCAATATAATTCTCAACAAAAATAATATCAAAATTAGTCAATGATGTTTTTATACAAATGATAGACTAGTCATTCACTCAAGATAACAAACAGACTAATTTGTTTCCAATATAAAAAAAATAGGATTAATATAGGTATTAATTTTGTCGAAACTAAATTGAAACGCAAAAAAATTGTGAGAAGCCAAAGAATATTTCATAAAAAAACATGTAAAATTAAATCAAAGTCATGATAAAAAAAAATTTCAAATAATCTAGGGGCTAAAATTTACCTTTTTATTTTTCTAATCTGGTTACAGTTGCACATTTTGATCCAAACTCGCTCGCTTTTTTATGTGAAAGGTTTCCTTTCTCTCCGTTATGTTTCTCCCCAACCACTACTTTATGTATAAAAGAACAAAACAAAAGTCCACCTAAAATTGCCGCCACTGCTACCTAATACAAAATATTCTGTCCCTCTCATAATAAATATCATTTTCCTTCAAAAAAAAGTAATTATCATTTAACTTTATTCTTTTATTTAAATCCACCTAAATTTGCCGCCACTGCTAACTAATACAAAATATTCTGTCCCTCTCATAATAAATATCATTTTATGAAAACAAATATTTTAAAGTAATTATCATTTAACTTATTCTTTTATTTAAATATTCTATACTTTATTTGTAAGATGATGCTTATTATTTTATATAAATGTACTTATAAATTAAGTCATCATATCTCAATCGACATGGACAATGCATTGTTATATACAGAGACCGAGTCATCTCATTCACTTAAAAGGGAAATTCAAAGTGGTAGGCTACTTAACAAAAAAAATTAATATTATATACATCATTATCAAATTATTTCATTATTTACTGATGATAAAAATTTGATTGCCTCTACTATCAAAAGAAAATTGATCTTTTATAGTAACACATTTGATCTGTCAGGTAAAGATCAAAGAAAAGTAACAGTGAATTTTTGGGAACTGTAGTTGTCGCGGTGGTTTACGATGTTCCGGTACAAAGGAGAACAAGTTTTGTCGCCGAAAAAGAATAGTGTTTGCAATCACGTTAGCACTCTAACGCTCGAGTCAATGTTTGAATGAAGTGGATTATGTGCTAAAATTGTGTGAATAAAAGTGTACCCGAGCGTGACGTTGAATCAGACTTATATAACAATGAAGAGTGATAATTGTCTCCAAGTTTTGCGCGTAAATGATGGAGGTTGTTGGAGATGATATGGACGATGAGGATTGGCCTTAGCACATTCATGTGCGAGACACACATTCATGTTAGCACAAAATTGTATTTTTTGTGTTAAACTTAAAGAGACCTAATCCTATAATAAGTAAGTTTGTTTGAGTTGGACGACGAGTCATTAAACATAATTTAAAAAAAGAGCAAATGGTCACTTTAATCTTGTCTCTGCACTTCGATGTCATAAAGGTCTAAGACTCAGTATTAAATACAAAGAAGTCTCTGACTCTGCACTTCCATTATCACTTTAGTCCATGGCGTTAAATAATTTTGTTAAGTAATGACGTGACACATGTTTTACGATGACATGACATATGATGTGTCTCAGAGACTAAAGTGAAAGTAGAAAATTGTCACTTTAGTCCCTGAACAAAAAATCAATATTCCCAAATTGAATCTCAAATCTGTAAATGTCATCTAATTCTCTCTTTTGTTCAAAATCAATCTTCCATTAAACACCAACGTACTGTTAGGTCACTGACTGTGCATACTTACTATCAGTTAGGTCCCTGACAGTAAACATGTACTCTCACTAACAACTTAGTAAGTATGCACAGTCAGTGACCTAACAGTACGTTGGTGTTTAATGGAAGATTGATTTTGAACAAAAGAGAGAATTAGATGACATTTAGGGATTTAGAGATTTGTTATTCAATTTGGGGATATTGATTTTTGGTTCAAAGACCAAAGTGATTATTTTCTACTTTCACTTTAATCCATTTGACACATCAAATGTCATGTCATAGTAAAACACGTCCACATCATCACTTAATAAAATTATTTAACGTCAGAGACTAAATTGATAACAAAAGTGCAGAGTTAGAGACTTCTTTATATTTAATCTCGAGTCAGAGACCTTTATGACATGAAGGTGCAAAGTCAGAGATTAAAGTGATTCTTCGCTCTTAAAAAAAAAATTAAATGATATTCTATTCCACGCAAATTCTAACATTTAGACTAAACTCTAGTATTTAAATTCTAACACATAAAAGTTTTAAACTATATTATAAAAAAATAAAACTTAACAATTTTTTGAACATGTTGGATTCGCATGTTTAAAATCATAATCCATAAATCTATTACCTAAACAAAATCACTTTTGATTTGAATGAATTGATATAGGTTAAACAAAACTTGAACTCATTCAGATAAAATGCATGTTGAATCTGGTGACTGTGTTCCAAATCCAAATCCATGAACTACCCTTATCAAAATCCAACCCTTCCACATTAACATTCTTAACCTTAGCATTAATAATTAACAAAATAAACTTTCCAAAAAAATAAAATAAAAAAAGAAATAATATATTTTTCTTTCTCTCTCTCCCATTGTACACTGAACCAGTCCTCTATGGGCGACAACCTCAACAAAAACAAATCTCCCTCTCTCTCTCTCTCTCTCTACAAAACCAACCAAACTGCAAAATCAAAATGATCTCATCAAACACAAACCAACTTTCACATTCACATTTTCCTTCATTTTCTCTCACTTTCTCTTTCTTGTTATTATCATTTTCATCACTCACTAACTCTCTCTCTCTCTACACAAACAATGTCTTCATCTTCTTCCACTTCCCTCTCTCTCACCAACCCCCATCTCACGCGCCTCACATCCTCCCCATCCACCACGCGCCTCTCTTCACTCCCATCCACCATCACCCTCAACCGCACTCCCACTCCCACCACCCACCTCTCTCAATCCCACCACCTCCGCCACACCGCCATCCATGCATCCGTCTCCGCACCGCCGTCAACTACCACAGACTCATCTCTCGTTGAGAAATCAGTCAACACGATCCGTTTCCTCGCGGTTGATTCGGTTGAAAAAGCCAATTCGGGTCATCCTGGTTTACCTATGGGTTGTGCTCCAATGGGTCATGTTCTTTATGATGAGGTTATGAGATATAACCCCAAGAATCCGTTTTGGTTTAACCGTGATCGGTTTGTTTTGTCTGCTGGTCATGGTTGTATGCTTCAGTATGCTTTGCTTCATCTTGCTGGATATGACAGTGTTAAGGTAACACCAAACTACTATCTGGGTCGTGTCGATTTGTTGAAAAGTTTCGAACTTTTGTGTTTTTTTGTTATGGGTTTGAGAATTTTTGTTGTTTTGATTTTTTGGTGTGTTGTGATCTTTCTAGTACTGTCATTTTAGATCAAAAGTGTGTGTGACTGTCCCACTTGACATAAATACGTGACTTTTTATATAACTTTGTTTTTTTTCAGAAGTGTCTGTTTGTGCTGTATCTTGTATCTGATGTTCATGTCTATGTTATGTGTTTTGATGTGACTATTTGCTGATTGGGTTTAGGAGATTGGATTCTTCACTGTCAAAGTGATCAGGCATTTGGGTCATTGGTGACCGTCTGATCAAGTTTTTAATGTCTCAAAGGAAAATATATTTTACTTCTTATTTTATTTTTTAGAATACTAAACTTGAATATGAATCGTCCAATCTTGACCGAACAGCTACTAATGTCTCAAAGGAAAGTCTGACTGAGGGAAGCCACCTGATATTTGGGTTTAGTTAGTGGGTATGATGTGATTGATGTAGCAGTAGCGCTGGTATTTTAGATTGAAGTCGTGTTGGGTACGAAATGGTACTGACACGTGTTGATATCCAATACGACATAGACACCTTTTGTGTTCGACACGGACACATGTATTTGCATAGGATCAGTTTCTTTTTTATAATTATTACTAGTTTTATTGTTTTGTGTGGTGTCTTGTGTTTTATATTTGGTCTGAAGTTTTTGTTAAGATCTAGTAAGTATCCTACTTTAAGAAATAATGTTTCTGTTGTTGTGGGTAATGGGCATGTTGTTGAGTTCTGATTGTTGATGTTGAAAGTTGAAAAAGTTTTACCATACTGGCACTTTTTGATTTTTGAATAAAACTGAAAGCAAATTACTCTTTTTAACACTTGGTGGTAAATTTAGATGCTTGTTAAATAAATTAATTTACTACTTTATTAAAAGTGAATGTTGACCTTTTTTGGGATGGTTAGCGGGTTAAACATGAAAAGAGTGCAGTATTAGGATTCTTTTGTTTTTGATCTTTGATTTATGGGAACTTGGGAAGTATTTATTTGCCTTTTCTTTTGGACTTGTTAACCATAGACTGAAGTGTTGTTATTATGTTTTGGTTTGAATTTTAGGTAGAAGATTTGAAGGAATTTCGTCAATGGGAGAGCAGAACCCCTGGACACCCTGAGAATTTTGAGACTCCTGGAATTGAAGTCACAACAGGTTGGATACAATTTGGAGTTTGTATTACCTGTTATGAATTTCATATTAGTTTTTATGTATTTTCTATTTTCATGATTACGGCATTATGTCTTTGTTTATTTCATGTAGTCTATTTGGTGTTTGCTGTTTGTTTGTTTATTTAATATTTTCTTGCAAATTTTCCAGGTCCTCTTGGTCAGGGAATTGCCAATGCTGTTGGTTTAGCCCTTGCAGAGAAACACTTAGCTGGCAGATTTAACAAGCCTGACAATGAGATCATTGATCATTACACGTAAGATGACTAACTCGTGTATTTCTCCTTTTCATCTTCTCTAAAGTAATGGCTTTAGTTGTATGCCGTTTTGCTCACGTACTTGTTTTCTATAGGTATTGTATATTGGGTGATGGTTGTCAAATGGAGGGAATTGCAAATGAAGCTTGCTCACTTGCAGGACACTGGGGACTAGGAAAGCTAATAGCATTTTACGATGACAATCACATTTCTATTGATGGTGACACCGAAATCGCATTCACTGAGAGTGTTGAAAAACGTTTTGAGGGACTTGGGTGGCATGTTATTTGGGTAAAGAATGGAAACACTGGCTTTGATGAAATCCGTGCTGCCATTAAGGAAGCGAAAGCTGTCAAAGACAGACCCACATTGATCAAGGTTAGTTTTAAACGGCTAAAATATAATAGGTTTAGCTAAATCTGTCATGCTTGTGAAACCAACATATTAAGATTCTGCTTTTTACAAGTTGATACACTCCCTCAGTTCCAAAATAATTGTCGTTTTATTTTTTCTAAGTAACATTCTTTAATTTATTCCAATTTACTCCTAAATTAATATTGTGTGCATTGCTTTGAAGTCATTATATATTCCACTATGCATCTATAACAATTGTTAATAGCCAATAGTGAATGAGGATAGTTAAATTGTCACATTTATTCATTCGTTATTTGCTTTTCTTAATCCATCTAAAAAACCTTAAGCGATACTTTTTTTTTGGAACGGAGGAAGTATTGAACAACGCCACAAAAGTGATTTCTTTTACTGAAGATTGCATTGTGTTCCCCTGAGAAGCTGAAAGCTAGATAGAATTAGAAATGAATTAAAGTTGCAAGTCTCGTGCCTATCAGTTTAATTAAGTGCTGTCTGTTGGTGTTTGCTGATGTTTATCCATTCTACAGTTCACAACAACCATTGGTTATGGATCTCCGAATAAATCCAACTCCTACAGTGTGCATGGAAGTGCACTTGGTGCCAAAGAAGTTGATGCCACGAGAAACAATCTTGGATGGCCATATGAGCCTTTCCACGTGCCCGAGGATGTCAAAAAGTATGGATGATGTAGTTATTGATTTCTCCATTTTCTACCATACTGTTGTGATTAATATGAAACTTAATAAGAATTGCTTTTTTGATTGCAGGCATTGGAGTCGCCACATCCGTGAGGGTGCTGCTCTTGAATCCGAGTGGAATGCCAAGTTTGCTGAATATGAAAAGAACTACAAGGAGGAAGCTGCAGTATTGAAATCTATCATCAGTGGTGATTTACCTGCTGGTTGGGAGAAAGCACTTCCGGTGAGTAAATTCCAAAATTTTATCTTTTTTCATAATATTTACATGTGGAGTATGTATTGACCAAATTGATCAAGAATCTGATGTTAACAAGTCTCATATTGATCACCATTCCAATTTGATTTCAGACTTACACTCCAGAGATCCCTGCCGATGCAACCCGAAACCTGTCGCAGCAAAACCTTAATGCCCTTGCAAATGTTCTTCCCGGTCTGATTGGTGGCAGTGCAGATCTTGCATCTTCCAATATGACCTTGCTGAAAAAGTTTGGTGATTTCCAAAGTGATTCTCCAGCAGAGCGTAATGTTAGATTTGGTGTTAGAGAACATGGAATGGGAGCAATCTGCAATGGCATCGCTCTTCACAGCCGTGGACTTATTCCATACTGTGCAACCTTTTTTGTTTTCACCGACTACATGCGTGGTGCCATAAGGCTTTCCGCCCTATCCGAAGCCGGTGTTATATATGTCATGACTCACGATTCAATAGGACTTGGAGAGGATGGACCAACCCACCAGCCTATAGAGCACCTGGCAAGCTTCCGGGCAATGCCAAATATCTTGATGCTCCGTCCCGCTGACGGTAACGAAACGGCTGGAGCATACAAAGTTGCAGTGCTTAACAGGAAGAGACCCTCTATCCTCGCCCTTTCTAGACAAAAATTGCCCAACCTTGCCGGAACTTCTATTGAAGGAGTTGAAAAGGGTGGATACATCGTCTCTGACAACTCAACAGGAAACAAACCTGATGTCATTTTGATTGGAACCGGTTCCGAATTGGAAATTGCATACAAAGCTGGTGAGGATCTAAGAAAAGAAGGAAAGGCTGTTAGAGTTGTTTCCTTTGTTTCTTGGGAACTTTTTGATGAACAATCACAAGCTTACAAGGAGAGTGTTCTCCCTACTGCTGTTACGGCTAGGGTTAGCATTGAGGCCGGATCAACATTCGGGTGGGAGAAAATTGTTGGAAGCAAAGGAAAAGCAATCGGCATTGATCGTTTTGGAGCTAGTGCTCCTGCAGGAACAATATACAAAGAGTTTGGTATCACTAAAGAAGCTGTTATTGCTGCAGCAAAAGAACTTATTTAGAACTATTAGTTTCTGTTCATTTAAGAACTTTCTCTTTTATTGTTCTTCTGGTTTTGCTTTTGCTTTTGGGTTTGATATATCTACACAGAAAAGGGTGTTTCAATATCATCGTGTTACTGCTTGAATAAGAAAAAGGTTAGATTTGTTGCTTATGATTGTGAGTTGTGAGTTAAGCTAAGCAACATAGATCGAAGTAGAGTACACTAATAAATTTTTACGAAATTGTAAACTTTTCAACCAATTGAGTTGTGTTGCCACATTGTTAAAGTCAAATGATGTTCATGAGTGTTCAATTGTTCATCTATATATATTAGTTGTATTTTCTTTCAGTTGTTGGCATTGTGAAATTGCAAATAAGCATGTGTTTGGAAGAATTTATTTAAGTTGTTACAGGCTTGATTATGTTTTATGAAAGGAAGGGGGAGATTTTAATACAGAAAATGTGATTTTTTTTTTCCAGCCAAATAGACCCTACCCTTAAAATGATTTTTTCCTTATAAAATGAATTAGAAAGTTGCATTTCGATAAGAAGGTAACATTGAAGAATCTGAAAGTTGCATTTTTTCAAGGGTCTTTGTAGACTGGCTTATAGGTCTTGTGCTTGTTTAAGGTCACCTAACTCATGTACCTCACTCAATATGCCTCCAAATCAAGCTGATATGTTTGAGAACTTTTAAAAGGGTGAATTCAAGAAGTTAAAGGTCAGGTAATATTTGATTTAGAGACAAATCTTCAGTGTTTGTTTGACTAAGGTTTTTCTTAAACCATATTTATTTGGAAAAAATTACAAAAGAGGAAGCATCAAGAATCAGAATCCATTCCTATCACTACATCGTTTTACCCTCCCACACCAACCATCAAATCAATCTTATAACTTTTCTTCGGCGTTACCTTCAAGTAGAGGTGAGAATAAGTCAGATCAACTTACAAAGGTCTACGGTCTAGTCTACGTCTCCAAGTCAGACTAGACTTCTTATTAAATAGAGAAGACTCAATTTTTTTTAAAAGCTTATTTATCTAAAAAAATGTCAGACCATATGCCATAAAAATCATTTTAGATCTATTAGGTTGGTCTACTTAAGTAGATTGGCTAGATTATTGTTGCTTGAGAACAAAACACATGTAAATTGAATGCTATATGGAACGAGACATAATTCAATTATGAGTTCTCAGCTTACTTCCAATGTCATCAATAAAACATGTTCTAGACATTTTAACCGCATCACCACATCCAAGTCCATTTAGTACCTTGCACAACAAGCTTTGAATACTTGAAGGGATGTTAACCATAGAATTTAGAATGTTAACCATAGAGTTTAGAATGATGGAGAAGTAACTTGCAGCACAAATTAGTTAGATGTAATTGTTAACTAATTGCTTTCCTATAACAATTTTAGGACTTACTCGTGACTTGTAACTGTTTTCAGTTAGAGATGAGTAAGCATCATAGCTTGGTAATGGAGTCATTGCATTGTAATACTTAAGAGTATGTTTTAAGATAATGTAATTTTTTGAATATATTCAAATTCTTTTAGAAATTTTTCACTGTTTGAATGATTAATATGGATAATTTTCCATGATTCATTGATTGCAATACATGAAAACTCTTATCTTTTATGCAACAAGAGTGGATATAACATTATTATAGACAATTTTGTATGATTCATTGACCAATTTTTCATTCTAGTTTAAAAAGGATAAATTTGTATCAGTTAAAAGAAAGAGATATTTAAAGGGATCCCCCACCAAAATTCCCACATGGTTGGTGAGAACAAGAGTGTCACCCTCACCACACTAGTCACTGCCTATTCTCACCAACCCACTCACTCATCCTCTTATTTATTTTTTTTGACGTGTATTCGCTTCCTCTCACCTCACCTACCTTTTCGTTAGTATATGTGTTTTTTTTGTTGAATTTGTTAGTAAATGATTTATAAAAACGCAGTCTATCTATATTTAATTTTTGAGGGCAATCTATCTATATTTAATGTTCATTTTTTTTAAGATATTTAATTTTGATTGTTTTTTTGAAGGGATTTAATTTTGATTGTTGATCGCATAAAAAAAGTTTCATATCAATATTTTTTTTTTTTAAGAAATGTCAATAAAAATTGATTAATTTGATAAAGAATTGATTGATTCACAAAATCGTGGTTTTAACATCTGTTATCGATGCATGATCTCTTTCATGATGATATGTAAATACTTTGGAATTCAACTCATCTAATTTTTTATTTTAAAAAAAAAATCATATATATAGATTAAATATGTTTTTTTCGTCCATATAAATATACCAATAACATATTTCATCCCTATAAATATACAAATTTTTTGTTTTAGTCCCTTTAAAATTATATACATATATATTTATATATAGATATGTTAAATATGTTTTTATCGTCCTATAAATATACAGTTTTTTTGTTTTAGTCTCTTTAAATTTTTTCTTATACTTTTAATCCCCCAAAAGTGGTTTTACATCACCACTTTTAGACTCTACTTTTTAGTCTACTCATAGGGATGGCAATTGGACCCAACCCTATGGGCACCCGCAAAAAATACCCACTATGGATAGGGTAAAACCCCGCTTTATGGGTATGGGTAATTACCCGCAAATTTGGATGGGTATGGGCACGGGTATGGGCACTATACTACCCAGCCCCGCAACCCGCATATATGTATTTATATAATATGATAAATAATTTATTTATTTTTGGTGTACAATTAATTAATT
>Ga0228710_1008132_pt1 | contig 15166 bp, 17 predicted proteins | sample MedpolnodulmetaG_FD_177995 | JGI IMG/M metagenome (GOLD analysis project Ga0228710, IMG submission 177995) | Root nodule microbial communities from Medicago polymorpha collected in Santa Monica, California, United States - pink nodules | ecosystem: Host-associated > Plants > Roots > Nodule...
GTTGTGTTTTTTGGTTTTTTTTTTTTTTTTTTTTTTTCACCAAAAGGAGATATTTCATTAATTCCATTAAAGCCATATTTATAAGCACCATTGAAGGTAGAGGTTGCATATTCCTCCACCCTCTCTTACCACGTTGGCTTGCGCCATTAACACCCTTCAATCAATTATTTTTTAATCTTCAATCAATTTATTATTAATTTTATTTCCACCACTTCAACGATTGCTTAGACTATTTCACATGGATTACAATTGTGGATTAAAATCCCTCCCCTTTCCCTCTCCCTCTCATTCCTTTGCGAACCAAACACGTTTTTAATTAAAATATCTCCCCTCCCCTTTCCTCCATTAAAATCCCTCCCCTTTCATCCCCTCGTAATTCTCGAACAAACGGACCCTTAAGTCACGCTGCGTGAGTTAACTCACACAATGTAACAAGTCATTTAACAACATAACCCCCTTCATTTTCTAAACTTCACAAATATGATTTTTCCCCTTCAAGTGCGATTTTCTTCAATCTTGCGTCATTCAATGTCATCCCACAATATCAAGTAAGTGTTGATTATCTTCCTTCATTGTTTTTTTTTTTGTTTAAATTTATGGTTGGCTTAATACATCCCCATACCTTAACTTATTTTATTTTCTCAGTTTGGTTCCTATAAAGTGTCTCAATTTGGTCCCATAAATCTTCTGTCGTTTACTATTTTGGTCATATCCGTTAGTTTTTAACCTTAAATGTCTAAGGTGAACCAACTTTATATGTGGTCCACCATATACCTTATTAAATCTTTTATTTTTAACAGTTTGAACTTTTTTTTAAATAGAGACCGTTGGATCATGGAAGGATCTAGTGTAGCTTATAATAAACCACAACCACCTAATCCTTCATCTTCTTCCATGTGTTCTTCTTCATCCCCAAATATAACTCTCATCTTTATTCATCATCTTTAAGGGAAAAAAAACCAAGAAATCAAAAATACAAAATTCAATCTTCCATTCCAATCATAACCCCAATTTCAATCCCCAAATTCAATCTAATCTCAATCCTTTTCTTGAACCCTAGTTTTCAGTATTTGTGTTTGTTGATTGTTATCAACACAAAACTGTCCATGGAAACTTCGTTAAGCAAGGACTGCTAAGCGCTTCTGTAGCATCCGATAACATGTGGATGGAGCCTGTAACGAGAATTACACCGGCAACGAAGGCTTTTGCAGCGACGAAGAGGTTTCTGTCTGTGCGAAGGTATCAACGATGAACATACACCCACATTTTCTTGAGCCCGTTGCCTCATGCTTCAATCTTTATTTCGGCACTTTGTGTTCGCCACTCCTTTCACACAATAATTGCAACATTAGATTGATCAAATTGGATCTACGTATAACAATTGTAAATCCCGCCCTATTTGCTTGATGACGTACCCAATTAAGCAAGTTATCATTATCTTTCCATTTAACTTCGCTTGAAAATATTGAGCCGTTTCAACTTCGTTGGCATCAAATGGGACTACATTTGAGTCAGCATATAATGAAACTTCAACATGGACGGAAGCTCCATCAATATTTGGTTTGACTTCAACCTTAGGCGGCGTGACATCTCCATAAATTATTGACAAAAATAGGTTTTGTCTCAACCGAATCATCATTTGCGTTTTCAACCATAACTATAAATAAACAACACATAACTATGAATAAATAAATAACTAATGCAATAACATAAATTTCATAATTAATTGAAACTAAAAAAACCAAAAAAATAGGCAGTAACTGCGTTATTTTAACTATCATATCCGTAGTTAACTACCGAAATCCCATCGACAGTTAACTATTGATGAGCCCATACACCGGTAGCTAAGTACCGATACATGCATGTCAGTGTTTTTAAAAAAATGTCAGCAAAATCAATAAAAATAAACCGATTAAAAGATGTATTACCTGTTTTTTGACGTCAAAAGTGTGTTGAAACCTTCTAGGATTTGCTGCTACAATGATTTTGGACAAAGATTGTGGGAAAAAAAATTGATTTGGGGGTTTTGATTGAAGAGGGAAAAAAAAGGTGATGATGAAATATTAAGTAGGAGTAGGTTTATGTAATCAGCAATATTAGGGACGTATCAGCAGTTAACTACCGATAAACTCAACTAGCGGCAGTTAACTACCCATGAGGTTAAATGCGTAATTTTTTAGTGTTTCTTAGCATACTTTGATGCGTGAACAACAATTTTCCATAAAAATTTGAACAACTAACATGTCCGATTATTTCTTTTTAGGCCCCCTCAATATATCTTAAGCCCCCCAAAATTCCATTTTTACCCCATATTCTATACATTCTGTATATATGTCCCGGAAGTTCACTTTGTTACGGAGACAACTCCTGGAGGTAGAAAGCATGTATTTGACATCATCACAATGAATAACACTAAGACATCTGTCATAATTCCTAAAAAGCACCTTCATTATCACAATGCATAGCACATAAACAAGATGCAAATTGGTTGGAAAACATGTTTTTGCCATCATTTCAAAATTAGCACAAAGTTAGGGAATAGAAGTTATAAAACATAAGTAGGTGGAAAGAAACATTTGCACCTCAAAAATCAAACACTGTCTTGGCAAGTTGCTAATTGTTTCTCATTCGTCATTTACAGAAATCTTCTCACAAGTATTATTAATAATGGAGATTGAACCTCACATGTATTAAGTCTAAGAAGACATTTGTCATAATTCCTAAAAAGAACCTCCATCAACACAATGCATAGCACATAACCAAGATGCAAATGTCTTTCCATATCCTGGAGTTATCTCCCGGAAGAAAGCAAACTTTATTTATCTCTCACACCTTTTGGGAGATATATACAGGATGTATAGAATATGGGGTAAAAATGGAATATTTGGGGGCTTAAGAGATATTGGGAGGGCCTAAAAAGAAATGTTAAACATGTCCATAGCCAATTTGATGGGCTTTGGTTAAAAAGACAATACAACCCGTTCCCTATATTTTGACCCGTACATAATGTCTCTGACCCGTTCATAAATGTCTCCATAAAGCTCACTCCGCGGCAATAGCAGCATTCAACTCTTCATTTCATATTTTCGCTTCTTTCCCCGTTTCCTTCTTTCCTCGCTCCATAAAGTTCATCCTTGATTTTTTGCTTTAGTTTTTTCATTAACATTTCATAATGGCAAGAAAAGCATTTCTCATAGGTTTAAGGTATCCTGGTACGCTTCATGAGTTACCATGTTCCGGGAACGATGTTACGAAGTTGAAGGATTGCTTGATTGAAAACTGTGATTTCAAATCCGATGATATCACAGTTTTGCGCGATGATAATGGAGAAATCAATGCTACTCTGATACAAGAGAATCTTGCTGAGTTGATTGTGAATGCAAAGGCTGGGGACTCGCTGCTAGTGTACTTTTCTGGCCACGGTAATTACGCGAAATCAATGATTTATGATAACCATTCTGGTCATGTGGAGTATATCATTGCTAGCATCGATGGTGACAAAGGAACATATGTACAAGGTAATTGTTTTGATAATTTTCATATGCATGCTTAATTCAGTTGGTAATACTAACTCAGCTTATATTATTCTTTTTAGAATTTAACTAGTAGTTTGCAGTGTTGAGAGTATAGATAGTTAGGATCACTTGTTAGCTAGCATAGTTAATATAGTTACTATAAAAGTAATGTGAATGTGATTGACTCATTTTGAACTATTCTTTTCATTTTGTATCATTTCTATTTCAATCATTACTTTCTCTCTCATTTTCATGTTCATCGATACGACTTTTAACATGTATCAGAACAAATTTGGTATCATTTTGATTTCTCTCATTCATTGATCTTGTTTGGGATCCAAGTTTTAGCTCAACTTCATGTTTGATTCGAGTTTGTTGACATTCTTATCGATCGAAACTCAGTCTTATGAATTTTTTTGAGTCTTTTTGTTGAGTTTGTTCCTGTTCATACGATTGCGATCACGAGTGTTTCTATGGCAATTTTATTCTGACTTTTCCCATTGCGGTAGCAATTTTGATCGCATTGTCTTCAATTTGATTTCAATCTGAACCGGTATCTCTTTTATTTGGCTCAGCGTTCTTGTCAGTTTAACTGTTTCTTGATCATATTTTTGTTCAACGCTGATTCAAATTGGGATTTTCAAGCTGATGGATAGATTTGGTTTTGCTTGAAAATTCTATGTTGCCAAAGAATTCATATACGAATTCTGGTTGGAGATACATATGCATCAGAGGTTGTATTTGGATCAATTTAGCTTGCTATTGATCAAAGATTTCTTGGCTATGTCTATGAAAGCTCTTGTTGCTGCTTTTATATGTAGCGATTGGTGATTACACAATTACATTCTGCCATGTTTTTCATTGTTCTGACATAGTGAATGAGGCCGGTGTTTCAGTTCTCTTTTAATTTTGATACCGCACGATCTAGGATTCATTTGGTGCTGCATATTTCAGTTACAATTTGGCACCTTCCCTAGTTCAAATATGTCAGGTTGAGTTCTTCCTTCTATTAGTTGTTTGTGCTCCGTTTCACAAAGTTTCCAATATAGTTTTCTCGATTTGGATTAGCGGTTGAGTAGTACAGTTGGAACTACTAGACATAGAATCTTGTTTTTGAAGGTTTTGCTTTTGGTATGAGAAGACTTTATTTGGAATTGGAACATGCATTATGCTTACCAGTTTTACTTGAAGCCTCATATTTCTTGATTTGGAAACACACCATTCACTGTTTGATATGAGAATGTTATTCATTGATGATTATTCTTGGAGCTGGAGGCATTAATTGTATGCAGCAATGCATGTTGCTGCCATTGCATCAGTTTGTGGTGGTATTTGCATTTTGTAATTTGTCTTGATTGAGATACTAGTTTATGGATTCAAGGCTAGTAGTTTCATGCCCGTGGCAATTCTTATTAAATCAAAATGGTTTTGTGTTGATTGGAATTCAAGGCTTATTGCTTAAGATATGATTGGAACTCTCTTTAAAATTTAAGTCTATAGCATCACAACTTATGAGGTATAGAATACATTTCTTTGTAGTTGGAAATACAAATGGAGAATCTTTGGACCTTAAAAGCGTTATTAAGGGGTTTTGAGGTGGCTTCCGGGTTGAAAGTTAACTTTTTTAAAAGTTGCTTGATAGGGGTTAACGGTGACCGGGATTTTATGGATATGGCATGCGATTTTTTGAATTGTAGTGAAGGCACTCTTTCTTTTAAATATTTAGGTTTGCCGGTGGGGGCGAATTCCAGAAGGTGTGCAACTTGGCAACCGCTATTGGACTTGTTAAACCGTAGACTTAATAATTGGGGTAACAAGTTCATTAGTCTTGGTGGGAGAATTGTGCTTCTAAACTCCGTCTTGAATTCTATTCCGATCTACTACCTGTCTTATATGAAGATGCCTTCGACGGTGTGGAAGAAGATTGTGCGAATCCAAAGGAGGGGGGTTTGGGGGTGAGGGATGTTAGAGCGGTGAACTTGAGTTTGTTGGCTAAGTGGAGATGGAGGCTATTAAATGAAGAGAATGCTCTTTGGAAGGATGTTTTGGTTGAAAAGTATGGTACGACGGCTCGAGGTTTATTGGTGGAGGAGGGGTACGTTTGGCCGGGGTATGTGTCTAGATGGTGGAGGGAGTTAGTGAGGTTGGATGGTTCAAATTGGTTCAACTCCGAAATTACGAGAAGGGTGGGGAATGGCGCGAACACGAGCTTTTGGGAGGTGCATTGGAGGGGATCTTCCTTTCCGGGTTAAATACCCGCGTCTCTACTCTTTATCAAACCAAAAGGAGGCGAAGGTGGGAGACTTGAGGGTTGGTTCCACGTTGGGAGGTGGTTGGTATTTTTCTTGGCGTCGTTCCCTGATTGTGTGGGAGAATGAGATGCTGTCGGCGTTGATGGTTGAGTTGGAAGGGTTTACGGGACGCCAAACGGAGGATGTTTGGTGGTGGAGGTTGGAAGATGAGGGAAAGTTCTCGGTGAAATCTATGTACAAGAAGTTGGAGGGTGTGATGCTTGACGATAGATCTTTTCCTTTGGACCAAGGCCGGGTGTTTTCTCGGATTTGGAGGAGTGCGGTTCCGTCCAAAGTGGCGGCATTCACTTGGAAACTTCTTCTTAATAGGATTCCAACGAAAGCGAATCTAGCCCATAGGCAAGTTCTTCCTCCGGAGTCCCCTCTAGTCTGTGTAATGTGCGATGATGTGGTTGAATCGGCTATTCATTTATTCCTACATTGTCCGGTGGCGATGAAGGTATGGGATGATGTTATGTACTGGCTGGGTTTTATGTTCCTGACTCCGCCAAACCTCTTTGTCATGTGGGATTGTTGGGTTGGAGTCTTTAGTAATAAAAAGATCCGTAAAGGTGTGAGATTGATTTGGCATGCGGTTGTGTGGACCCTTTGGAAAACCAGGAATGACAGAATTTTTAATAACTTGACGCGTGATGTGGAGGAGGTTGTGGAAAAGGTTAAGGTTCTGTCGTGGAGATGGGGGTTAAGTCGGTTGCAAACATCGGCTTAATTGTTTTATGAGTGGCAGTGGAACCCTATAGAGTGTCTGTTGTGGTAGGGCTGCCGTGGTCTGTTGTGCTTTCGAGGCTGAAGCTGTGGTATTCGGCGCGTGCGGGACTGTTTTGGTGCTGCTGTTACTGCTGTATATGACAGCATCGGTTTTTCTGTTTTGATAGCAGCTAGGTTCGGCTGCTGTTTGTTGATAGCAGGGCAGATTTTTGGGCCAGTTTTTAGAGTGTTGGTTTCGGGTTTTCCGGTATATCGGTGACCTCTGTTTGTTTTCCTTGCCCGCGAGTTTGTTGTGCTTCTTGTACACTCTCGATGTGAATAAAATTTGCTTATTCTAAAAAATATAAAAAAAACAAAGACTACTGCTTCTAGTTAATAGTTGGTTATCCTAACTAACGATACTCTCAACATATAGTGTACAATTATTTTATAATTGATGGGCAGACCGATAGCGGAAACCTAACAGCAGGTGACCCAACGGATGTTGGAGGAGGTCCTGATATCATCTTTGAAATTGTGGTTGGGCCTAACACAACCCTACAAAACCGGCTTGTGAGGCGAGGATTGCCTTCACTTATAATTCTCTTATCCGATGTGGGATACTTTAACACACATTTGAATATTTGGTGTATTTTTGTTTTTATGCGATATCCATTTTGAATACTTCTATAAATAGAATGTTGATAAACTGTTGTTTTGATTGCATTTAGAATTTAGAATTTGATTTTAAATGGTGATACTGAGCGAGTCTTAGAATTTGATTTTATGAGATCTCAAATATTCATCCCACATGTATCCGATTCTATTCTTAATCATTAGAATCCCTACTAGTGAGATTTGGATTTTATCGGTTCGTCCTAGAATCCATTTATCCCGTCTCAATTGATATCTTGGACGTCGATGGTATTCTGAAGACATTTTTAAGGCTGTCCCAAACAGTTTGAACAATTCTTTCTAAAAGATATTTACAAACAAAGGGTCTCCGTCGCTCAAAATGGACTCCGTTCGGCACACCGTGCAACCTCACAACTTCTCTTCTTAAAAGTGGCAGCCATGGAACGGGTTGTGAAAAGATGTTTCAATGAGACAAAATGGCTAAATTTTGATAGTTGATCCACCACAACCAAAATAGCTTCATAGCCGTTGCTTTTGGGCAATACGGTTATGAAATCCATTGAGATCTCGCTCCGAATCAAAACAGGGATGGGTAATGGTTGTAATAACCCATTTGGTGTTGTAGCTGTATATTTTTGTCACTGACAAGTATCACAGGCCTAAACAAATGCTTGCACTATCTTCTTCTTTCCTTGCCAATATAAGGTACCAGCCATGCACCGATAAGTGCGTAAGATACTCGAGTGACCCTCACTAGGAGAAGAATGGATTTCCTGCTGCAAAACATCAATCATGGGTGAATTTGAAGGGATAACCAACTGTTTTTTGTATAACAGCACCAGGCCTTTCGCCGTATAGCCTTTTTTAGAACAGGTTCGGATCCGAGTATCTGACCTCATCTTGTATTTGTTTCCCTTGCTGCCAAAGATAGGACACCATCATTTTCGCTTCAGGCTTTTCATGTTGACGTGATAGTGCATCTGGGGTCTATGTTCCACTCTAACCTTATAGATGATTTTAAAATCAAAGCCCAGGAACTTAGCAATCCACTCTTGTTGATTAGCCTTAAGCTTTTTTTATCATATTAGATTATGAATTTCCTACCAAGTAAATAATGTCTCCAATGTTGAATAGCCAAAACCAATGCCATCAACTCCTTATCATACGCTGACTTGCACAATTTAGCACCAGAAAAAGGCCTTGCTAAAGTATGCAATACGGCTTTGCTATTTTCCCATAATTAGCAATGAATTCCGGTAGTACCCCGTTAACCCAAAAATCCTCCCATCCCTTTTACATTTTTGGGAATAGGTCAATGAAGTACACTACTTACTTTACTAGGATCCACGACTACCCCTTCCTTTGAAATTACATGGCCTAAATACTCCACCTGTGTTTGACCAAAAGCATATTTTTGTTGATAAGCAACAAAACAAGTGTTGTAAATGGTCAGCCCATGTAACACTATACACCAAAATATCGTCAAAGAACACCAACACAAACTTACGCAAGAAAAGCCTGAATGGTTTCTCCATCCAATTTCTCCAACTAAAGTTACAGTGTAAGAACAAATGACCAATGGTTTCCCCCTCCTTTTTACAGAATGGGCAGCAAGAGTCTTCTCCTTCTTCATTAATAATTTATAACCTTTTTAATCTACTCTGTGTTTAACCTGCCCTTCAACACAAACCACATCAACATTTCAGCACACGGAGGTGCTACTGCAGCTACCCCTCTCAATACTGATGGTATTGGTCGATCGTTATTGATTGAGCTATCTTATTTCCAACAAGCCAAAGAAAAAGACTTGACAGAAAATTTACCATGATTATCCAAACCCCACCACATTTTATTCTCTTCATTTTCTGATGGAATAGCAGCTTGTAGCAGATTCATAAGATCTTTTAGTTCATATTCTCATTGGAACAGTTGCCTTTTCCACAACAAGTTCCAGTGCCACTTACCACAACAAGTTCCAGTGCCACTTACCATCCTACAAAAAGCCCATGCTACTCATCACATCCTCCTATTGTGCTGATGATGAGAACAGTCTAGGATAAATTTCTTTCAGTGAGTAGGCAATTAACCATTTGTCAACCCAAAATTTTATTTTACTTCCACCACCTAGTCTCATGTGGCAACCTTTATGAATAATTTTTGTCTATTTTCTCGTCCCACTTATTTAACTTCACAATTGAATGCCACAAACCTCCTATACTCCGTCCATATCTTTGTTGGTGTGTTGGTATCAAATGATTATGTCTAGATAAAATATTATTCTAGATTAAATATTATTGACTAGGTCTTGTTCTTCTAATCTGATTGACTAGGTGTTAGCATGTATTTTTAAAGGGTAGTGTTAACTTGTACCCTTAGGGCACATGTTAAGAAACCCAAAAGAAAAAGTATTCCATAAAATTGTGCATTTAATTGACTAAAAAGTTAAAGATTAAATACATTGCACATATTTCAATAAATTATTTCTATATTTGAATAATTAACTTGTGTCTTGAGGGCACAAGTTAACATTTCCCATTTTTAAAAGGCTCAATTAATGCGGTTTGACTTTTATCTCTGCAGGAATCGAAGTCTTTTCCTTCAATTTGAGGAGTTCGACGAGATGTTGAACTTAGTGTGAAAGGGTCCAAAAGCCCTAGAGTTCGACAAGACGTGAGTCAAGGATGCAATACCGTCGAAGCCAAACAATTCCTGTTGAAGCGGAAAGATTTCGAATTTCAAAAAGAAGCGGTTGTCTACATGGAAGAAGTACTAATCATGGAGTTAGGTTTTTTCGAGTTGGGTCGCAAATCACTTATAGAAATTCTACAACACTCGAAGGCCGGCGCGAGAGAAAAGAGTTATACAGAATGTATGTAAAGGATTTGTCGAACCACCTTTATTTTTAATGCAATGCAATTTATCTTTTCTTTAAGTTTTTGCAATGTTAACTTTTAGCACTTTTATCTTGCATTTACTGCGTTTATTTTCACTTTAAAACATTTTTATGTCGAAAGACGCCATACAGTCTCGTCTTGTTCATTAAGCAACCTATGTAGACTTAGACTACACATATGGAAGGAAAGGTTCATAAATACTTAAGATGAACGATTAATCACATGTAGGATAAATGTTCATGATGTCATTATCCTATCATTCACACCCAGGGCCGTATCTGAGGCAGGGCGAAGAGGGCGACCGCCCTAAGCTCCATAAAATAAGTACAAAATTTGGGTCTCAAATTTTTTTACGGGTCTATTAGGCCCTAAAAAAATTGTTTAGTTTTTTGTATCAAGTTTGATGTTTATATATATTTATTAGTTAGGACCCAAATTGTAGGTTCGTCCTAGACCACCAAAATCTCGAAAACGGCCCTGTGCACACCAAACGATTATAAATTTTGATTACATTATCCTTTTTTCTTTTTTTTATGATATGTCCATTTTGAGTAGTTTTAGAACTTGATTTTGATAGAATGTTGTTTTGATTACATATAGATTTAGATTTAGATTTTTAATGGTGCTAATGACATCTTAGATACTTGAGGGATTAGAGGTGATGTTAGGATATAGAGATTTACCTCCTTGTGTCTCACTAAGTCAGAATTCTCATGTTTTTTTGTTTGTGCTTGATATAAGTATCAAAGTAATAACTTTTTTTACGAATGGTCTGTGCTATCAGCTACCAACTAATTTTCAACTATTTTATGAATGATGTGTGCAGATACTGATTTTCGTCATCAGGTAGAACAAGTCCCCAAAGGCTGTGGTTTCACTATGTTGATTGATGCTTGCAGTTCAGGAGGTATTCTGGAAGGATCTCCAGAACAGATTGGTTATAGCTGTAACAATCCAGCAATCTTTGGTGATTCAGCGCCAAGGGACCCAGGATTTGGCGATCCCTCAGGCAGACCTCTTGGAGTTCTTGTTTCAGCATGCCAGAGTCGTGAGATAGCTTATTGGGGATACATCGAAGAATGGAATGGATATGGATCTGACTTCACACATGCCCTCATTAAAGTTCTCTCGGGAAATAAGGGCAAAATTACATACCAGAAGTTGGTGAAAAAGATCAAAAAATTACTTGACAAGAAAGAGCGTGGACAGTACCCTGGGCTTTATTGTGCCGATACTCAGAAGAATATGAGATTCTTATCTCCCGGATAAAGTGCTGGTTTTGCCTTTTTGTTTTTTTCTTGAAAGTAAGGTATTCTTGTTTTCATGATTTAAGTTATCTTTTTTAATTTTGATAACTTATGTCATAAAGATACGTGTTATATAACTCAAAAAGAGCAACTTTGCATTGAAAAACTTGATATTTTGACTTTTAAATTAGTTTATGTTAGTTGAGACTTTTCGAAGAACCTTAAAATATGTTGTAAGTTATTTTTTGTTAGAATGGTGTTTAGTTTACACCATCAATTAGATGGGTGCAACTTGGACTAGTTGATTTTGAGTCATAATATTTTTTAAGTTATGTTTGTTGGAGTGATATATAAATGAGAGGGATGCAGTATTTTAGGTGGTTTTTAAGGTGAAGGTTCAATCAAGTCCCTCATCGAATATAAAAAAATTACTATTAAATTTAAACAATGGTCTAGATCTATTGAAAATAAAAATGTAAACATCTGTACATCTTCACACACAATTCTACCTACCCTATCTCTTTCCCAACAACATCATCTCAAACTACCAAAAATCTTGAGATAATGTGATGAAATAATGTTTGGAAACATATGTCCCTGTCCAATATACTTGAGATAAGAATACTCGAATAGGATAAACATCACTCACCAAGATGTTAGTTAGAAAGTGCAAAGTGAAAGTATTATTTTATACATGACATATCAAATGAATCCAAACTCAAGAATTAAAAATGATTTCTGTAATGGAATTATCGGCCCTTAAAATATTATTAATGTTGATAACCACCAATTGCACTGTTGTCCTGATTTCTTATTGTTTGTGATTTTGCTTGATAATTGCTTGATTAATAGAGTGCATAATCATAAACTATTTTGGAATTTCAATATATTGAGAGACTATTCTAATTGTTTATTACACATTCAGAGACGAAAACGACTATTTATCCTTAAATTTATTGTTATTAATTCAAAATTTCATACGAAAACTGCAATATTGCATAATGGAATATAAATACATATCAACTCTCATACTCCCTCCGGTCTTATATATAATAAAAAATTATTTTTTTATGTTCATTGAATAATTAATATATTTGTTTTACAATATAAACTAGATACATTAATTATTCAATGAATCTAAAAAAATAATCTTTTCTTATATATGAGACAGAAGTAGCTTTTGCAAGTGTATGTCCCGGAAATGAGGGATGTAACTTTCATGTGCAAATATGTACAACAAAAACATACCACTACCGGTGGCCTTTCATATACAAGAGGTAGCCTTGGCTACCCAAAAAAATATTATTCTTGTATTGATTGGGTTGGTATGTATTTATATCTGGTTACCTCAAATAATAAACATTGAGTTATCCTATACAAATTGAGTTGCAAAAAAATTACTAAATGATTGATAGATTTATGTGTATTCGTTTGGTACTTTCGGTCTCAATAACAACTATAGAGAAAATTTTGTCAACAATAAAAATTATTAATGACGGTAGTCATAAACATATTAAATAGGCAATGAGTTTCTTGCAAATAATCTATATGTTTACATCGGAAAAAACATTATTAATCTATTTCTTATATATGTTTACATCGGAAAAAACATTATTAATCTATTTCATAAACAATTAATTATGGATAAAATTGGTTTTTATAAACATATTTTGTCCAAATTTTCTAAATAGTTATTGTCAATTTTTATCATTTGTTGCCGCTCAAAGTTAATTTTCTTGTATTGGTTAATTTTTGGATTATTTTGTTTTTAATCTCTACAACATTTGCGATTTTTAAGTTAAGTTTCCAAGATTTTGTTTAATTTTAATCCTTAATTTTTTGTTACAGTGATTAAATTCAAGGCTGAAAAAAAAAATTGTAAGTTTTTTAAAAATCAAGACATAAATTGATTAACTTTTTTGCAAGGTCTTAACCTAAAAAGCTATTATAATTTATAGGGCTAAAAACATATCTTATCCTTCAATTTAATACGTTGGATTTAAAATATTTTATTTTTTTATAGTTGACCCCAGCGATATTTTTTGTTGCTAAATTCACCGCCGAACACTACCACGGTACCACCAAAGATATTAAATTTTGTTGTTGAACAATTATACGATGCTCAAACAATATTTGATTAACTGTTAATTTTTTTTTAATGTTTTTACTATAATTCCTAAATGTATGAAAATATGAAATCACACTTGAGTGTGTCTTAAAAAAAGCATCTAAATGTTTTAACACCATCATAAATTGGATTGCAAGATATATTAAAGAATTATATCTAACCCAATATCTTTCAATGAATCAATTACATTAAGAAAATTGCTCTTCTCCCATTAAGTTTTGTTCACTCCCAACTGAATTTCTGAAAATGCTCCAACGTTATTTAAGTCACACAGATGTTAAATGCAACGGGACTTAAGTCACGCTGAAATACAACCTACGTGACTTAAGTCACGTTGAAGGTCAGCGTGAGTTAAGTCACGTTGTGTGTCCTTTTAAAGATCGGACCGCAACTCATTTTCTCTTTCACATCTAAAATCCCCAAAAACTCTCTCAAATCAACCAAATCCATAATTTCTTCAAGTTCAAAACAAACAACACTCCAATAACAAGTTTTCATAATCAAACACCATTAACATTTTATGTTTATATGTTAGATTTTTCCTCTTAAATTAGAAATTGTTTAGTTTAACGGTTTGTTTAAATTTTGATTTGTTTGGCAAGAAATGATACAATGTTTACATGTAAATGACTTGTATTGCTTAATTGTTTAAATGTTTGCATGTTTATGTTATAGTTTTGAGTTATAGGGTTTATGTATAATTTGCACTCTAAGTGTTTGATGAAATGTTTTTAGTTTCTTATTGTGTAGATCTGAAACAACGGACAATTTGTTCAGCACTCAAGTACGCTTCAACGGTGAAAACCCTCATTTGTCAAGGTTCGGGTCGATGTCAAAATTTTTTATTAAACAATAATAAATAAAATATTTTCACTGATTTCATGGTTAAGAATGTAAATATCAGTAAAGTAGACGATTCTATGATGATCAATGGAACAGTATAGCAAGTTTTGGCTCTAATTTCCTTTCTTAATGTAATTAATAACATGACTAATCTCCAATGGCTTGAGATTGTGCAATGTTACGTTTGATAGGGCCACTAAAGTCCTCCTCGCTTTAGGCCACCAAATAATAAACTATTTTACATTAAATTTTACAATCAGAAAGACCTTATAGTTGAACAAAAATAGCCAAATATATTCAAAACTTCTTTAGACTTCGCTTACTTTTAAAAATTATTTGACCGGCCCTAACGTTTGATGTTTCGTGTCATTCATTTTCAATGCAAATAATTATAAGCTTCAAATTATTTGAATCTCCAACCTACATGCATATTGCAATGTCCGTATCAAGTGATTTTTGTTCATGGAAACAATATTCATATTGTTATCCTGTGCTATATTACTTTATAGATTCTTCTTTTTCTTCACTAAATAGATTTTTATCACTTAAAACTCACATACCATCCTTTTTTATTGACATGTGAGTAAACAATAAATTAAAAGGAAGTGATATTTGACTTAAGTCAATCGTTGATGTTCCTCACATATCATCACAATAATACAAACTTTGGAAAAGGAGAACGAGACCCACCCCTGTATGGAAATAGTTTTTATAGGAATGAAAAGACTAAGTTCACTTGTGTACATACAGTTTGGTTTTTGTAAAACTACTTTGTAGATTAAAAAGAGAATGAATTCATTCTAAAATGATACAAATATAAAGTAGGAAATTTTATCCATTTCGTGAAAAGAAGTCATCATACATAGAGAAATAAAAATTTGGTCTATGGTTCAGAGTAAAAAGA
>Ga0228710_1008134_pt1 | contig 15159 bp, 5 predicted proteins | sample MedpolnodulmetaG_FD_177995 | JGI IMG/M metagenome (GOLD analysis project Ga0228710, IMG submission 177995) | Root nodule microbial communities from Medicago polymorpha collected in Santa Monica, California, United States - pink nodules | ecosystem: Host-associated > Plants > Roots > Nodule...
ACAATGGTTGAAAATAATTTATTGATTATATTGATTAGATTCTCAGGCAACCAGTATTGAATGACATAGTATACTCAGGTTAATAGTGGGCAACTGATTGGTTTGGTTATAGAAAATTTTATTTAACCTATTTAATTAAGGGTCGTTTGTTACGGATTAAAATAAAAGTGATTTTCACATAAAATGATTTAGAGATTATATTTTAGAAATTTTATGAAAAATCATAATCTATTTTACGTTTGTTTACCACAATAAGAATCACTTTTTTTAAACAAATAATTTAATTTGTTTGGACACAATACAGCTATATAAAAGGATTTTTTGTTACAAAATTAGTTCAATTTTTTGAGAAGCTGCACTTAACAGCTTCTCATTTGAAGCTGTTTTTAGATTTTATTTTAGATTTTGATTTTTTTAAAAAACTGTAACAAACACATGCAAAACTTTTAAAAGTGATTATTTAAAAAAAAAGATTTTTTTCCTGAAAAAGGCTATAACAAACGGGTTCTAAGTTTAGATCAGAGCTTCAAGTTAATCGACGCATTAGTTTGGTTCTTACGTCCATAGAAATGTATAACAATACTCGCCTAATTTATTCAAGGAAAATAATTTGTTAATAAATGATAAAATTAAAAGTGGGTATTTTGATGTATGCATTATTTATTAATTATGCTTAAAATTAATGTTTGTTAAAGGTCGTTCACTTTAGATTCGTCATATTAAAAATAGCAAATTCTATGGTACACCCAACAATTTGAGTGTATTGGTACACCAAATCAATAAATCACTGGTTAAATGTGTTATTTTTTGAAGAGAAAAGTTGTTTTCTATCACCTTTAATTATAATAACTAAATCTTATTTACCAAAAACGTCGACGAAATAAAATTTTATTTTTCTGAATTTCTAGTACTCATAATAGAGAATTTTGATTATTTCTTACAATAAAATGGAAAAAAATTAGTATGATTTTTATAAACAATAAAATGATATTTTTTTTCTTATGAAATGACATTTTCTAAAATATAAATATCAACAAATAGCTCTTTATTTCATAAAAATAATAGTTAAATTAAAGATTTTTGAAGTGGGAGTATCGGTACACCATAATTTGCGGGTGTACCGTAGAAGTTCCCATTAAAAATATTATGTTTTACCTTTCATTATCATGATATCAGGCGGTTTATTGGACTTTCACTCCTCTAATGTGTGGTTATTTGCAGAATTTTAATTTGTCATAGGTGTTGTCATATATGATTATGATAGTATTAAATGACGACAAATTTTTGTGTCAAAGTTAAAGTAACATAGTATGTTGCTGATGTAGATTGGATCGTAACTCCTTAACTTAAGTGATCGAGAGTTGCTCCATAATAGATTTGGGAGTTATGATCCAAGAGAGGTGTTTTGGATTTTTGAGGGGCGTATGAGATATCCAAAGGGTCTAAATAACAATTTTCAAATTGAATGTAGGGTCCTTATATGGGAAGGCCCGCTTGAGAATATAGGTCCATTTTACTCAAAATTGCATCTATAATTTGGAGAAAAATCTATCATAAACTCCTACCTAATCCCCATACCCCCATTATTTTAACAAGCTCTTTTGATTTTTATTTTATTTAAAAAAAATTGATCATTTGGGAAAATTCAAATTTACGGTGTTCTGTAAAATTGATTTACTGGACATGGTATTTTTCCAATTTTTTTAAACTTCGTCCTCCTTAGTTAATATCGTATGACAAAACACTTGTAGTTGCTTTTTTTATATTTTAAATAACACTTGTAGCTGTTTAAAATTTCGTAAACAACTACACATTAAAATAGTGAAAGACTGAGAGTCTTATATACAACCCTATACATCATAAGAGTGAAAGTGAAAGGTAAGTCATAGTATTCTTACATCAATGTCAGCCTTTCTGAGGATATTTTAGAATTAATCATCAAATATTATGAATACAGCTCATCTAATAATGAACCAAGAGTTAATGAGTAGCTGCTAAGGATGGGAATAGATCAGACCGACTTACAGAGGCATGCGACAGGTAAGACCTGACTTTTTTCTTAAATAGAGAAGACTTATGCTTTTTTAGAAGCGTAATTTGCTTAAAAAGTCAAACTACAGACCATTAAAAAACTTTTTAGGCCTATTTTAGTAAATATGAATAATAACATTTATTAATATATTATATTTTGTACTTTGAATTAAAATATAAATTTGTTAACCTTTTCAGTAATTTAAATTTAACAGTATACCTTAATTTTTAATTTTTTTGCATATTTAAATGTAGGGTTTGTCTAACATGTGCAATATTGCACCTGTTAAATCAACTAAAAGTAGTAAGTTTTTATTGAAAAACAACAATTATTTATTAAAAAATCATATATTATATACAAAATGTGCATGTTTCAATGCAGAGTTACTATTTTAAACTTCTTACCATATGCAAATTTGCACATGATGGAAAAACACTTAAATGTATTATTATAAACTATAATTGAAATAAGATATAATATATAGTCAAATTTCCTAAAAACTCACATTGGTTATCAAAATACAGTTTAGTCTAGTAGATATATTAGTTAGTTAGTTTATTTAAACTTAGATCATGTTGTTTATTTAAAGATGTTCATATGATATAAGTTTTTAGACAGACTAGTAAATCATATCAGACTTTCAGAATGTCAGACTCATACCTAAAATGTAAGTGTATGATAAGCCGCAAACTAGACTTAGACCTTGAAAAATTTGTCAGACCAAATTTAGATATTACAAAGCCTAACTCGACCTGATCTATTTCATCCTAATAGCCGAGGTATTAAACATATTTAAGGTGTACGATCACGCATAACCCCGTCGTATGTTTTAGGCACCAAAACAAAAAGTGTATTGTTAAAAAAGTTATATGATTAAAATATAATATTTACAAGTCTAAGCTTAATGATGATTTCTATTAAAGTAGACAGTAGAGGGCACTCAAAAAATAAGATACAGACTCTAGTCGTCGGTAAAGGGCAGTCAAAAGATAAGTAGCCATTTTTGTTCATATCGAACACTGTATAAATTTATGAGGAGTTATTGAAAAAAAAAACTGCACAAAAAAAAAGGTGTAAGAAGAATAATATTTAAAAAATTAGTTGGATATATACCGTTATTTTAGCTTACATAGGATACTAAAAATTTCAGGGAGGACCTTGTCGTCGAGCTACAAAGATTCAATTAAGGTGGTTGAAATCTTTTCAACAAGTGTTTTTGCATATTTGTTTGGATAATCTTAAATACAAAATATTTGCCAGGGTTAAATACTGATTAATCATCTTTGAGTTTTTTTTTAGAGTCTAACAGTAAAACTTACGTAAACAACAAATATATTGTAGAGTGAGAAATTGTTTATTCAAGACGCTAAAAACCTCATATCTAAAATTAACATCTCTATTTCTCATACTCTTCGATTGAGAGAAGGGAACTAGTATGCAGACTTTCTGGCCAAGCTTAGAACCTCCTTAGATTTTAGTTAGTTAATTTATAATCATGTGTAATCTACTAAGGAATGAGGCATTGGAAACTTATTTTATAAGGAAGTTGTTTTTGTCTCTTTTGTTCCGCATCTTTTCTCTGTTTTGCGTTGTTTAATTAACTAAATAAATAAAATAAAAACGCACATCAACATATTTTTACGTCTTTTATTATCTAAATTGTACTCATAAAACTTCATTATAAAAAATTATCAGACAAAACATGTACACCTATATACACCCAGGGTTGTTCCTGCGAATTTGGAGGCTCGACTCTATAAGTGAAAAGAGGCCCGTAATAAAATAAAAACGTATAGAACAATGTTCTATTTAAAAATTTTAAAAGATAAAAACAAGGTGTCGTATATATGCAATACACCCAAAGATGAAAATCAATACCGTATACATGAGGATTTTCAAACCACTTCCCAAAAACACTCACCTAACACCAAAAGCAGGAGGATCCAATTCTAATAGGCCTAAAACAAAACAACAGAAGAGGAAAGGGAAATCAAATCGGGGGAAAAGAAAATAAAAATTCGATGGAGTGATGGTGATGGAACGCACAATATCATAGAGAAAGATAATAAGGAATTTTTGTTTTTAGTGGGGTAGTACGTAGGCTCTGTTTGGTAAAAATAGCAGATAACTTATAAGCTAGCTGATAGCTTATAGCTGATAGCCAATGACTGATAACTTATAGCTGATGACTAATGACTGATAGTAGGGCTGAGCAAAAAGTACCGAACCGCCCGCAACCCGTAAAATCTGAGTCAACCGTGAGTTTAACGGGCAGGTAAAGTCGGACGTCGGGTGTAAAAAATAGAAACAAACGAGTCTGTATGGGTTTATATGGGCGGGTTCGGATTTCAAAATGCCAAACCAGCGGTGTCCATACCCGCCCGAGACATGTTGATAGTTCACTCACATTCTCCTATGTACTACACAAACACATGCAGCTTGCCACATTACTTGGTCAAATCAAACTTTTACTTTATGTATTTACTAGTACACGCAAAGCAAGTAATAATAAGCAACCTTCATATCACAATTTTAATTAATATTTTGTAGCCTTCCTAAAAAACCATAGTTGATTAAATATTGTGTCTTCTTCTCCATCCTTATGTTTTCCCTCTTCTGTAGCCTCTCCTTTATTCCTAAAAAATAAGTGACTTGAACACACCACGGTAATCACAATTGGTTGTTTCTCATCAGTTATTACAAGTTTTTTGCGTCTTCTTTCTTTCACTGTTATCTTTAGATTTACATTTCTTAATTTTTTTTCTTTCCACTTGATTTAACAAAGAATAATTCTTTAAATTGTCGTCATTCTTTTGAAATTTAAGATCAAAGTTGAAACCCGCTACAATCGAACTGTCATACCCGTTACCCGTCAAAACCGTCACCCGACCAATCCGAGTCCACAATTGGTCGGGAATGGTTGTGGTATTCCCTACTTCGGTTTTCTTCGGGTTTGGGATTTTCGGCCCGAAACCGCCCAAACCCACCCGATGCTCAGCCCTAACTGATAGTTGATAAGCTAATTAAAGTGTTTAGTAAAAATAGCGGTTCAACTAACTGATAAATGTAAAATGACATAAAAGGGTATTCTTAATTGAAAGGAAGTGTAAAATGTAAAATGACATAAAATTTCATAATTTAATTTAATTTATTTTTAAAAGGAAGTAATTTAAATTCATTAATCTACTACATCTATATTATAAATTAAATTTTATTCACTAAAATTTTATTTTATATTTAGGTTCATCTAAATGCTTATACTTCATAGAAAAATTAAACGTAACAATTGACAGGTACTTAAATGTATTATTATTGTCATATGTATTATTTACCATATATTTTTATTTTTTTTGGTAGTGCATTATTTACCATTTACAATAATGGTTAGCTACGAGAACTTTTCTTTACTGCATGTTAAGTAGACTTGAAACAGTATTTAAAAAACAAAATTGATGTAAAGCAGTTTTTTTAGGAGGTGTATTTTTATTTTTATTTTTAAAAACTACAACGGAAGTTATATATGAAAAAACAAAAAAAGGCGTAAGGTAAATAATTTTTATTTTTTGGAGGGAGCGTAAGGAAATTAGATAGCAGTGAACAATTTATCAAAAAAAATATTTTCATTAACGAGGCATATTTACTGCTGATTGTATGCTAGTTTAAATTATAATTAATGGTTAAGGGTAAAAAGGATTTTAGATAAAATAATAAGGGTAAAATAGGAAGAAAAATGATAAGCTATAAGTTATAAGCTCAAACGCTACTTGGAATAGCGTCTGAAAAATAGTTTATAAGCTCGTGAAATAAGCTATAAGCTTGTGGTGAAAAGACATTACCAAACAGAGTTTTTTTTTGTCGGACAAGCTTATAAGCTATCCGTTATAAGCTATGAGCTCATTCAGTGGTCTTACCAAACAGACCCTTAGTAGTACTATTGGGCTATAATTTTTTTTTAAGCCCATACCTTGGAGAGACCCAGTTCCATTGAACTCCTTGGAAGTTATACCCCACACCCCTACATTTATACATTGACCCCAACATTTGACACAAAGTATCAAATTTACCCTTTTATATAAAATAAAACTCAATCACTCTTTCACCCTTCTCCCGGAAAACGCTCTCAACAAATCGTGTGGAACCCTTTCTTTGTCAAAAACGATTCAATTTGATTTTCTTTTATAGACATTGATTCTTGCAACCGAAATGTTATTGTTATTTGAATCGTTTCTTCATATGGTTGTGTTTGTTCTTTTAATTATTTACCAAAATCATTGATTTAGGTTTTATGGGTTTGCCAATGTTTTCTATGTTATTGTTACAGAATCATAGTTTCTCCACTTTTTTTATTGAAGCTAGCAATCAAGGAAGACAACAAGTTAAATAAAAACTACATGAAATTCCATAACAGAATAACAAGCTAAATTCCAAAGGATTTGAAGAATAAAACAAACCATAATCTTAATTTCAAAATTAAAATCTACAGATCAAATTGAGAAATATAAGTGTAGAAACTCTCAGACCCAAGATCCAATCAGAGGAACAAAATAAGTTAACATCATAGATACATGGGAGGTAGAGACTGAAGAAGATTTTTAGAAGGAGAACGATGCACGTTTTTATCACTCATTGAATCTTGTTCAGAGAAAAGTGAAAAAAGATGGGGTGAATTTTAGTTTGTATTAAAGGACAAAATAGGAATTTTGAAACAAATGTATGGGTAAAGGTATAAAGTAGGGGTGTGGGATAAAACTTCCGAGCTCCTTGCACACCCAAGGTCCGGCCTTGTATATACCTATAGTTTAATATTAATTAATTAAAATTTATGGATTTAGCTTTGTTAGACCATCTACAATGGGGAGTCATTCCCCTATTTAGCACTATGCTAAATAGGTACCCATATTGTGATACCAATTAATATAGTACTTATAGAGATGAATGCTTTTATAGACACCTTCTCTCTCCTATTACTCATGGATCCCATATGTGCAATTAATTCTTTTTTTTTCTATTCAATTGTTGTATTATTTTAATATTAAAAAGTAAATTATATATTAGTTGTAAGAGTAATATTTAATCGATCAACATTAAATTTTCAACCAAAACATTTTTTTAAAACAACAAATAATTTACCCATCTGAATGGGAAAAAAAACGAAACAAACATACAGTGATTGGATTTAAGCAAAACAACAAACAATTTACCATCATTTATTTTATATTGTTTTTTCAAGTTTTAACTTCTTTTATAATTTATAATTAAATTATTTCAATATTATAAAATTATATAATTATAAATGAATATATAAATTATTGTTAAAATTTAATGATATAGAGTTATTGCATGAACCCAATTAATAATTATTTTGAGGTGTTGGGTTGGAGAGATTGAGTGCTTATCAAGTACTTCCTCCGTCCCAAATTGTATGTCGCTTTAGGGAAAAAAAATTGTCTCAAATTATATGTCGCTTTACAATACCAATGCAACATTAATGTTATTTTTCCTATTATAACCTTAACTATTTATCACCCTCTCTTCTTTCAATTTTTTCATTTATCTTTCTAATATTATTTATTAAGGACAATTTTGTAAAACAACTCATAATATATCTTTTCCACACAATATTAATTACATTTCTTAATATATGTGAAATGGTCAAAACGTCATACAATTTGGAACGGAGGGAGTATTAATTATAAAACGAATGACGTGTACAGTCGGGACCCGTTAAACACTCAAATGGAGTGCTGCATTGTGGATGGTCTTATTGCTTATTAAACTTTGAAAATATCATTCGATGAACGGATCGCATGCCAGTCAGTTTAATAAGATCCAATCATCTCATAAAATAAAATAAAGTGTTCACCACGAGTGATCTACATGCAAAGTTGCAATTAATCTCTTCAAATTTGTTTGGTTGTGTTCTGTTAAAAATACAACCTGAAGAAACTTGTTGCATAGATGCATGTGACTATATGCAAATTATAATGGCGGTGAAACGGCCAACTTTCATTGACCCTTGTAGTTTATAACAATTGATTTCTATTCCCAATGTCATTTCATTATATTTTTAATTACATTAGAATAAATTTTAATGTTTTAAAACAATTTATCCAGATCGAATCCATTTTTTATATTAGTATTTTTCTTTCTCTTGAAGAAAAACACATTTCTGTGATCCACCCCTTAACTGCGATTAGAGATATATCAGGTCAGTGTTTATAATATTTTGCTTATTTTATCTATATATTTTTTAATACAATATAAAAATATAAGGAGACCGATATTGAAATAAGACATTGATTTATTTGTCGGGGCATGCTTTTTAGATTAGGTAAATAATTTCAAAATAATGGAATCTGGTCATGTTGAGTATGAGACATGCTGGGTAGGGGTCTTTGTGCCCCCTTTTAATTAGTGTCCCTAGCTAATGCTTCATAAGAAAACATTTGAACCACATTAAATTAAAACAGGGAACACAAATCTGGATTCTGGATCATTGCTGGGTATAATAGAGTTTAGTGTTTTGTTGGTATGTTCTTGTCTGAAGCTCAATGAAACCACTATACCAAATATATTTTACTCATTTTTTAAAGTTTATATGCGTGTAGTCAGTAGTGGTCTTAATTATGAGCTCGTCTGTTGTGGCCAGGGAAAACCGTGACCATAATATATGTGAGATGAGATATAAAGTAGTAGCATGCAATTTGAAACACTTAAAAGTGGCGCACTAATGTTTGGCTATAGAGTGACTTCTTGTCTTGGCTAATCTGTTTCTTTGGGGGCATGTTTTCATTAGGTGAGTGAATCAGAATGTTGTTTTCAACTATCATTGTTTAACCTGGATTGGTGTGGATAGATTTTAAAAATGAAATTGATGAATCATAATTATATTGTACTGTTCAATATGCCCAAATCAAAATCGCGAGAGGAACCATCAAATACTGTTGTCAATGTGAGAGCATATTTGATGGTTGATCAGTAAGTAGGCTCTTTGAGCATTGAGGTTAGAATTGCTATATGGACCTTTAGTTTTGCTCAAAAGCACCTCAAGTCATTGAGTTATATCTCCCAAACGTACAAAACCCGTTGGATTGTAATTCCTGACTGATATTCTTAAGGGTTGAGCAATCCAAATGACGTATAAAAAATTGTCTTTCAGGTCTATCATGACTCTGGTGACCGGTGAACCCAAGAACTCAATTTATCTAAACTTTTTCACATTTTAAATTTAATCGTGAGGGAATATTGAACTTTAGTTTTAGAAATTAAGTCGAATTATTTGTAAAATAGCTAGCTTTATGAAAGCTCACTTTTGCAATAATATTTTTACTAAAAAAATGTACTAGAAATATTTAATTATGGATACAATTCTATCTAGTATTAACTTGTGTCACAAGAATAAAGAAGGTTAAAATTGCATGAAGAAATTCTAGTGTATGCACAAGACAACTAGAGAAATTTGGGCTTTTTTTCATGTCTGCCCAAGTTGTGAGTTTTTATTACCAATCTACCCCACATGAAAATTTAAATACCAATGTGCCCTAGTTGAAATTTTGAAGCATGAGTATGCCAAATGAAATGGCGCACTCGTTGGTGACGTGGTAACGAGTTTGCCAATTGAAATGGCGGACTCGTGAAGACCTTTCTTTATTTATTTTTTTCTTTTTTTTCTTTTTTTGTTGTGGTTTTGTATTATTATTTTTTTCAATTTTAGTTATGTATTATTATTTTTTTCAATTTTAGTTATTAAAACCTTAAAACTTAAGTTAAAAATATTTTAAAAATAGACTAAATAATTTCATAATAAGATATTACAAATTAAAAAATTATTACGGCAAATAAAAACTACAAATTGTTCGTTCGTGCCACATCCCCTACTTCTAATATCACGAATAGGATATCGTGGTTCTTCCGATTTTATGTTGTCGGTAGATGATTGCAGAGAAGAACTGCCTCCTTGAAGTATTACATTAAATGATTGAAAAAAAATCCTCTTTCAACTTCAGTACCGTCTTGACGCCGTAATTCGCGTAGAAAATCTTGATCGGCTGTGTCCCATGTAGCACTTAATGATGGACTAGGAAAATTAAAATTATGTGTTGGTGTGAATATTTTTTAAAAGTTATTGACTAGTACCGTCTTGACGCCATACTTTTGATCGGTTGTGCCCCATGTAGCGCTTTATTATGAATTTATTAGTCTATTTTTAAGTTATTTTTAATTTAAGTTTTTAGGTTTTAATAATTAAAATTGAAAAAAATAACAATACAAAACCACAACAACAAAAAAAAAAGAAAAAAATGAAACAAAAAAGGTCTTCACGAGTCTGCCATTTCAATTGACAAACTCGTTGCCACATCACCTACGAGTGCGCCATTTCATTTGGCATACTCATGCTTCAAAATTTCAACTAGGGCATATTCGTATTTAAATTTTCAAGTGGGGCAGGTTGGTAATAAAAACTCACAACTAGGGCAGACATGAAAAAAAGCCAGAAATTTGATCCGCCTCCATCAGAGACAAGTTATATGATGGTCAACAGAGATTATGGTCCTTTTGTTTGTAGCTTTTTGCTTTTTTATATCAGTATAGTATACAAAGACTATCGCCAAAAAGGTGTAGCTATTAAGTTTTTATAGTGATTGTTTTTTCGTGGCAGCTTCTCCTTGATAGGATCCCGTCGCGTAGCAATCTTATTAGGCGCGTTGTGCCGCTTCCTGTTGGTGGGGTGGGGTGTGCTTTTAGCGATAGTCCGTCTGAGTCTGCGATGCACCTGTTCCTTTCCTGTCCTTGTTTCTTCCCGGTTTGGTATCAGGTCTCTAGGTGGTTGGGTTGGGAGTTAGTGATGCCTCTGAGGCTACCTCAGCAGTTTCAGGCGTTTACGGGTTTAGGAGGGGGGAGGATAGTTAGGTTAGGTTTGCTTCTTGTTTGGCATGCTGTTATTTCGGCCATTTGGGCGTCCCGGAACGACCTTATTTTTGTTGGTGGTTTACTCCGTGAGGAGCCTGTGGTAGATAGAGTTAAACTCTTAGCTTGGAAGTGATTCCTGGCTAAGTGCCCTGCCAATCCCTGCTATCTCTATGAGTGGGAGGTGCAGCCCGTCCTGTGTTTGAGTCGGTAGGGGTTTGTGGTGGTTGGTTGCTTGAGGCTGCCAGTTTGGGGTGGGTGGGGTTGTATCTCCCCTTCCTCTCCGGTGTGACCTTGGGGGTTTTCTTGTTGTTCTTTGTGCTTGCAGGTGTTTGCTGGGCTTGCTGCTTTGGTTTGCTCTCGGCTTTTGGTGCCTTTTTGTTTCTTTTGGTGGTTTCCTCTCTTTGGGGTCGCCCTGGCCCCACCTGTGGGGCTTTGAGGTGTTCCTTTTTGTGGAGGTTTGGCGTAGGGTCGCTTGGTGGCTCTTCTTGTGTATATTGTTATATCTATTATATATATATATATATATATATATATTTTGCCATTCAAAAAAAAAACATAAAAATTGTTTATATTGAAGATCAGATTGCTGGATTTTTTTTATTGAATATAACTTTTGATGATTTTAACTCTACGAAACAACGACAAATGTAATTCTAAAAGTAAAAACTTGCCCTTGTAAATTGCGGTAAGGAGTAATTTGTCATTTTTCTCAACTACTAAAATTATTTTGATTTTTGAAAATACTTACGAGTATTCTAAGAGCATTTTTTTAAGACTTTAGATAATAAATTTTTATGAAAATTTATCCATTTAATGTATCAAACATTGAAATATTAGATTTTTTTTCAATAAATAATTTCTTAATTTAAAATCCTTAAAACATTGATTAATAAGATCCTTTATTTTTTGATGAGCTAAATTGAATTTCGCATTTTTCCTCTATCACTAAAATAGAACTCTACTAAAAGATTAATCTATAACAAAACAAAAATGCGGGACCAGTCGGAGCCTTTTTGTTGATTGCATTTGCTGGTCAATGACTAATTTATGTGCAACAACTCGGGATGATATTCCCCCCAGCTGGACATTATTCTAAAATAATAATAATAGTAACTTCTGGTTCATTAATTATTATCAATATCCTATCTTTTGATAGCTGTACATACATATGAATGTAATGATGGAGAGAGTAGCAGCCACATATGTTCGAATAAACTTGTTGGTTGTACCAGGAAAAAAAAAAGACGTAGGTTGTACAATATGCCTAAAAAATATTGTCATTTTCTTCTTTGTAGATATTTTTTTAGAAATGTTGTTTGACCATAAAAAATTGATGACAAATACGATATTAAGTGTTTTTGTGTATATTTTGAACATGTATGTAACATGTAAAATATAAAAAAAATAAGAGATATGTAAATATAAAAAAAAGAAGTATAATCCTAAAAAAAAAATAGTTGTTTAAAATGTTATTCCATATTTAAGAGACCATTAAGTCAAAGAGCGAAGTGTTGAAATAAATCTTATGTTAATTGTTATTATAAAATCACACAAAAACAAAATAGGGTAATGCTAACTTTTAATTAATTGAATGCAAAAGTATTAAAGGAATAATTTTATTTTTGAGTTGTTTGACATGTGCTCTAAAGGCACAAGTTAGGGATGGAGGGAGGAGAGTTGCGGCACAGACGCACAGTGAGGAGGTAGGAGGAGCGATGTCGTTGGCGTTTCTATTTCTTTTTATCGGAAGGTGGATGACTTCAACGACAGGGGAGGTTATTATCAAGTGAGAAAATAGAGGGGGTGTAAGTGATATATACACATAGTTTAGGGGAGGCGAGTGTATTTACCTCTAAATTCAATGCACGATTTACAACTAAAAAATTTAAATTTGACTCATTAAAGCTCTGTTCGGTAAAAATAACGGATAATTGATAGTTTACAGCGGATGACCGATGACAAATAGATCATAAGTGATAAATGTAAAATGACATAAAATGATATCTTTATATATTTTTTTAATAAAAACAAGAACAAAATGTTTTTTATATTAAAAATAAAATAAAGAATTTTAACATGCTTTTTTATATCCTGAAAAAAGAAAATCTTAGTTTCAGCCATTAAACAAATACACTATGAAGCCATCAAATTTCATTTTTGTGCTAATCATTAAAAGTGTCAATATTATGGGGCCTTGAAGTTTTGGCCCCAACAAGGGGCTCGAATATTCACACGATTAAAAGGCTCACATTCATGCAAGCTCACAAATAAAAAAATCAAAAGGTCTCAAAGCCTCAAAATTTCTATAAACTTTTTTTTATTATAGTTTTTTTTAAAAAAAAAACTTTTTTTACCTAAAAAAAAACTTCTTTTTTACCCAACAAAACTTTTTTTACCTAAAAAAAATATATTTTTACTGAAAAATTTTTTTTTTTACCAAAAAATAAAACTTTTTTTAATTAGATGGCTTTAATTTAGTGGGTTAGGTGGGGTTTTTTTTAAGTTGACTTTGAAATTTGGGGCTCTATTGACACCTCTACTAATCATATAAATTATCATTCTGGAACTATATGCATTTTTCTTTTTTATCAAACTAATCATATGAAAACAAAATTCTTTTTCAAGTGTTTGCCATTAATCAAAGCAATGTTTGATATCTAATTTCTCTTAATTGGCATAATTCTTGAATAAAGACACCTTTCCTATACTTCATTTAATTTTTTGACGGAAGTGTACTGCATTTAATAAAGATATTTTTTATCTGCTAAAAAAAATATTAAGATATTTTTGTTTTTTGAAGAAAATTAAGACATTTTTGTTTAATTTTATAATATATTATAAACGGTAAAAATGAATTTTAGATAAAATAGTAAGGGTAAAAGTGGAAGAAAAAACAATAAGCAATAAGTTATAAGCTCGTAAAATAAGCTATAAACTTGTGATGAAAATGTTGTTACTAAACAAAGTTTTTTTTGTCATACAAGTTTATCCGCTATAAGCTATAAGCTCATTATCCAACCTTACCAAATAGACTCTAACTTGTGTCTTAGAGGCACATGTTAAATTTCCCTAATAAATTTAGTAAAATATAATGTGGTTAATAATTTTGACAAATCTTATGTTTATCTCATTTTCCTCTCAAAGAGAAAAAGTAGTATCTCATTAGTTGATTTATACTACTGTCAATTCGAGAGACCCTAGCTTAAAGCAACGTTGCATGTGTTTTGAAGACGTATATGATATGATATATGAGTATTTTATGCATTAGAGTGGACCGAAATTCATTTAGCCAAATGGTTACAAAATAGGAAAATGTGAGTTGCTATGTCCAATATAGATTTAGAGAATGGGCACACCGGATTGAGAAATTGAGTGGTAATTACGTGAAGCAAACGGTGTTATGAAAGTTGGTAATAGAATTAGAAAGTGTGTGACGCATTTATCTCCCCTTATTTCGCAATGCACATTGCAAAGACATAGATATTTATTTGAGTTGTGTTGTTTTTGTGATGTTCCCTGAACTATGCATAAAGTAGTGGCACATGATGCAATGCAAAAAAAGCTACTAAGAAAGTGAGAGATACCAAATCCTATTTGCGTGCCGTTTCCTGATTGTTCCGTGACAAGGGCTATAGAGTATTAAAATTTGATTTTCCCCAACACATGGGTGGAATCTCCCAATGCAATTAATCATGTTTGTGTTATTTTTAAATTCATTTTCTTTTGACTCAAAATGACTTCATCTTTTTTTAAGAAAAGGTTAAGTTATTTTGTAAAAAAAAGTTAAGGGGTTGAGGTGAGAGGCTCCCCATGATCGAGAGAAGAGGTTCGTATAAAACATTTATGGTTGATGTATTCATAAATCATTTATTAAAGAGATCTTAACATCGGCAATAAGAATTGAATTCACAATTTTGCAGATGAGCCAACAACTCATCGATTGAGTGAATTTTTATTGACTCAAAATAACTTAATTTCTTTAATTTAAAGTGAATGTGTATTTTCTTTTTCTTTTGAAGCAAAGTGAATCTGTATTTTAAAAGTAGATTTTAAAGATATGATAAATTGAAATGTTGAATATCTTTGCAACATAGAGTACAAAACTGTGTGAACTTGGATAGAACCAATATAACTCACACGCTTTAGCCTTTGGTGATTAAAATTGACTGATTTTAATAAGTCAAACAAGCAGTTGCGAAACTAAAAAAAAAAAATCA
>Ga0228710_1008136_pt1 | contig 15155 bp, 5 predicted proteins | sample MedpolnodulmetaG_FD_177995 | JGI IMG/M metagenome (GOLD analysis project Ga0228710, IMG submission 177995) | Root nodule microbial communities from Medicago polymorpha collected in Santa Monica, California, United States - pink nodules | ecosystem: Host-associated > Plants > Roots > Nodule...
ATACACAAAAAAAAAAAACACACACACACACACACACACAAACACACACACACATATATATATATATATATATATATATATATATATATATATATATATATATATATATTTACAAACAATCAATTCAACTTCTTTAAAATTATTACAGATGTCTTTGTATCAATGTTAGAGTTGTACTTGTGGTATGTGTTAAGTTACGAGCTTGATAGATTAAGACCCATAAAGTTGTAATAACCGAAATAAAAATCCCACTGAAGCCGAAAGCAAACAAATCAGAAACGTTGCTGTTGGTGCAAAGTGACAGGAGAGCTAAAATTAGAGGGTCATACTCACATTTCACGAATCTAAATCAAATTTTCATGAATGCATATATATAACTGGGTCCCTTTTTCTCTAGAGCTTTGATATTTAACAAATGCCTAAATGTGGTATGCCCAAATTGTAGCCTATAGTTCTCCATGATCTATCGGGCCCACTAATAATAGAGGAATGAATACGATGTAACAAAGTTGAAAGAAGCATGAAAATGTTCAAAATTGACTAGAAATCAGCCCCTTAACTTTGTTTGTTGCATTGCACCAAAGGGAAAAGTGACAAAATTCGTTAATGATTCATGTTAGCTTAACTTAACCCTTCACATCAATGTAGAGCCCTCAATTGCCACCGTCGGCTAAGAGGCTTATATAACGATGGTTTCTTTGTAAATTGTATCTAACAACAATCCTTTCAAATTTTTGTGTTATTATCAAGGGTGTTACTATAGTTTTTCATTTTTATTTTTTTAAAAATGACATTTAGGGTAGGTTTTGACATGACTATCGGTCACGACTTTGCTTATCTTAAAAAGAAATGGTGTAATAGTAATTACTTTGTTAGCAAGGTCGTCAATGAAAACCATAAATTAAATTTACTTTTTTTATAAACGGAAGTCGTAATCAACATTAATGATTTCCTTTTCTTCTTTTTTTCAACATAATATCAAAAGGTGGTTGTTATAAAAAAAACTTTGGTGAAAATAAAGAAGAAAAATAAGGGTGAGTTATTTGTCGCACATCTGATTTCTCAAATTACATGGGATTGGCCAAATTTTCAACATTCCCAAGTCAACATCATAGGGAAAAGTATACACGGGACAACGACACCAATGACAATCACTTTTTTTTACGGTCTAGGTTGCATCGATATTTTTTTTGTATGGTCTCTATTGCATCAATATTTTTGTATGATCTAGATTGCGCTTGCTTTTTGTATGATCAAGATTTGAATCGAAAATTTATATAATCTAGTATAACCAAGGTTCTGGGTTTGAATCTAGCTTTGGGCATACAACATCATTAAAAAAATTAGGAAGAGTTTGTCATCTATTTAGGTCTCATATGACTCGATAGATTAGTCTCCGCAATTACACGTGCGGAGGATACTCGATCAATTTACAACAACAAAAAAGAATGCATTCAAACTTGTATAAATTGGTGCTTTTCATTTCATTTATTATGTACACCATTCACAAAGTTTCCTATCAAAACGAGTCTGATTAAAATTAGGTCATCGATTAGGTTTTGCTTAAAAATTGTTAATGGGCACTAATATTTATTTTTGGTGTTGAGGAAACTAATAATGTATCTCACACTCATTAAGTGTATATATTAGGGGGATTGGGGACTCGAATCCATACCCCAATATATCAAATGAGCGCTTATAAATTTTAAAGAACTTTTTCAATACGTATTCTATTGTGGAAAGTCTCCTGTCTAATGTGATTTTATCTTGCTCAAGAATTTGAGCTCTACATAAATGACCTGGTTCATAAAAACTATACACTCAGTAATAAAATGTAAATTTACTTATGGAAAAAAAATCATAAAACTTACAAACTTATTTTATTTGGATTATACAACTTGTTTATGAAAGAATGAATAAAATAATGCACACAACTTGGTGGAATAAAATGTGCATTGGGATTGCACAAATCGGAGTAAACATAAATGCGTAAAATCCAATCCAATATAAGATTACTTGATAGCACATGATTGAGGTTTGGTACATGGAATCAGAATCTGCTTATTACAACATAGAACTATGCCCAAAAAAAATTAAAAGGCATATCCAACCGACCAACAATGCATGCACGTTTTGGATAGGGGAGGTTGGAATTCCAAGCTTGTGTGAAGTTGAAAGTTGAGATTGCGGTGCCAACAAAAATTAAATATTCTAACAAAAAAAAACAAATTAAGAAAATACGTAGTTGGTGCAAAGATTGATCATTCGAGTTGGATATGACTACAACAGATAACAAAACTTATCCTCAATAAATTTAACATTATTGTATTATCTAGATGGATTCGAAAGAAATCCACTAATTAATATGAAAAGAAAAAGATCCTAGTATAATGTTCTTGGATTACGTACTTATTTTAGGGATATTTGTTTACAATATCAAATATTATAAGAAAAATTCCGGAGTTTGTTCAAAAAAAAAAGAAAAATTCCGGAGTGTGGGTTGAGAATGTTTTGTGGTGCTTGGTTTGCAAGCAAGTTTGGCATATGAATGAATAACTGTAACTTGTCATCCATTGACTTTCATGCAACTAGCTAGCGCCGCAAATCTAATCATCCAACTTCCAAGGCACCATTAATTTATAATATTCCTTTAATTTTGTGAAGTTAAATTATTCTTGATTTGGCCAATGAAGTAAACGAAGCTGTCCAAGCATGACAATGTTCCTTTTTAACAGAAAAAAATTGAATGAAGAGGGATATAACAATTTTAAAGAAAGCATTGTAAGGTTAATTAAAATTTCTGTGGAATTAAAGCCATTGTTTTTATATACCATAGTAGACGGAGAAAAGAAATTAAAAAAGAATGTGAAGAGAAAATGGTTAGAAAACTAAGCATTGTTTAATGATTTTGGTATATAAGTAGGACTGAAAATGAGTTGATTTAAATCGAGTTGAATTCGTCTGGACTCGACTCGATAAGAATTGGTTATCTTCAAAATTCGATTCGAGTTTGACGCATACATTTTTTTAGATTGAGTTTGACTCGGTTAAAATTCACCAAAAATATTAGTTCAAAATCGTGTATTTCAAAATTGAATTCTTTTATTTGTACATAAGACCGTTGGAACAGGCTGGCAAAATCATGTCGCGATTCACCACTATCATGCAACGATCTTGGCATGGAGGAACTAAGGAAAAGTGTGTGGGGGGACTGTAGGTTGAAGTACTATTCAACTTAAACTTAAGTACTCACAAAGAAATTTCAACTAAATAATTTGAATTAGACATAGGGTAAGTATTTTGTCTATACGTAGCCATGATAAATTGATTAGTTTGAAGTTTGAACATGCACCCTCTCATAACTATTTATTGAAAAACTAATGTATCTGATATATAATTATAATCAAATACATAAGTTATTCATTTAACCTAAACAATAATCTTTTTGTTGTAATAGTTACCGGAAGTCTAAATATCTTATCTTATTTCCTAATTCCTTAACCTGTTACCGATGCCCCATACTTGATTGCCCTGTTCATTACACTAATCTTTATCTCTATAAATATTTGCCCTTAATTTTTTTGAAAAGTACACATGACATCTTCAAATTTCTCATCTCATTTAATACTTTTTTATCAACCAATCAAAATGGATCATGACTCATTTATTTTTTATTTGCCAATCAAAATGGATCATGATTCATTTATTTTTCATTAGCCAATCAAAATTGATCATGACATTATTTTTTCTTATATATAGACAAATTATTTTTCATTATTTTCATCTACCTCTTCCTTTCATAAAAAAACCATTTTCAACCACATTATCTTTTCTTTTATTTGTTTATTTCCTTCTCTTTTTTTTTTTTATTGTTTTAGTGTTTAATTAACATTTCTTATTCTTATGTTACTTTTTATTGTGATTTTATGCGTGTGAAGAATATTGTGATTTCTTATTCAAAATTGGTGTTTATATGTTCTTTGTCTTTTACCGAATTCTTATTTTGGACTTGAAAGCCAAACAAGAGAAAAAAAGAAATGCATCACATATCAATTAGAATATATATAAAGTATTTATTTTTATGTAGTATTTGTTTTTGGAAATGGTGTTTATCAATTTTATTGATTATTGATATTTTATTGTTATAGAGCTATGATCAAGGTCATGTATAACATAAAGTTTTTGCCTTTTTCTAAACATCATGCCTTGAACTTGAGGAATCCATGTTTCGTCTATCAATATACCTATGATGGAACATAGTACCTAAAAAACCAAGCAAATAGCAAATCTATAACCTTCAATTTTTTTTAGACAACTGAGGAGATGAGAGGTCAAATCGAAAACACACTAACTCATGGAGATGAGAGCATATGAGAGAAAGAGGAATTACCACCGGGAGACCAAAACTTAGCAGCATGGTCATCACGTGACCGCCTTAACTAACTTAATCAATATCATCATTGGATTAAAATCAACCAATGGCTAAAATTTGGCATCAAATTAACTTTGACACTTTAATGTCATTTAATCCTAACCCATTTTTATATATTGATTGAGGGTATTTATGTGATAAAAAAAAAATTATGTCACTATTCCCTACTTCAAAAAAAAAATGTCACTATTCCCTAAAAAAAATCATGTCACTATGCGCATGTTTAGAAGGACTTTATTGATTATTTTTTATTTTTCAATATACACCGTGTTTCAGTTTTTTCATTATTGTTTGGACCATTGTTTTCTAAATTTGTATTTCCAAGAAATCATATAATTCTATATAAAAAAAAGTATATCATATAGGATAATTATTACTAATATTAATTGTAATAATGTATCTCTAAAAAAAAACTAATGTGATTTTTTGTTTGCAAGGCTAGAAAATGAAAAAAAAGGAAATGACTACAATCTCAAGAAGGTTCATGTCGCATTAGCAACAAGCATATCCCAAAGGCCTGACGTAGGGTAGAGCAACGGTCGGTTTCGGGCGGACTCGGGCCATAAATGATGAAAAAACATGAAACCGTGTCTTCTAAAACTAGACCCAAATTCGACCGTGTAATGATACGGTTTGGGCGGTTCACGGTTAGAGCGAGTAAACGGGTTAGCGGTCGGATTGGTTCGGTTATTCATAAAACCAAAAAAACACAGTCAAGAACAAGAGAATAGAGTGAAGAAGAGTGGAGGAAAAAACATCACAGCACCAAAAAAAATACCATCAAGACAGTGAAGAACAAAAGATGAATATGATTAGGTGTATGCGACTAATGAAGAACAAAGCATGTGAGTATATTCCTTCAAAAAAAAGTATGTGAGTATTGACATGATGAACAAAGCTCCATGAATGGTGGTCTCCAAGCTTCAAATCTAGCCACTCCACCGAGTTGCAGAGTAGGATATTAGATCTAGTAGAAAAGCAACAACACTGTATGAGTGGGTCACATGCTTATTATCTCTCATAGAACAAGTAACAAATAAATAACAAATTTATAAATAACAAATTTATTTATTGTGAGGAAAGTTGTTTTGTTACTAGTAATTTATTTATTCAAAATGCAAGTACTATTAGCAAGGCTCCTACTAATAACTAGTGTAGATAAATTCTAGGGAAGACAAATTAGACTTGATTGATAACGTGTGGTAGGAGTTTATGCAGTGGTGGGACAGTGTGTGCACAGACATAGAAGAATGTGAGTAGACTTATTTTAACTGAGTGTGTCACGGGTGGGTATGGGTACCGATGGGTTTAGTTTTTAAGAACCGAGCCCGCCCGAATAAACTCACATAGACTCGAATTTTCCTCTTTTTTCACCCGAAGCCCGTTCTAACCCGACCCATATTACCCGTGGTTTACTCGGATACTTCGGTTTTCGGGCGGGTTCGGATTACATGCTCAGCCCTAGCCTGACGAAAGAAAAGCGTGAACGAAATGGTGAATATCAAAAGAAGTGCAAAACATGAATCAATAGCTAATGTGATTTTCCTTCAAAAAAAGCTAATGTGATTTAGCAAGATTTAAATTTTTCATTTTTAATTACTTATTTTTTGTTATTATTACTTACTCATATTAATTTAGTAAATTTTATGAACATTCAAAATTAAATCGAGAAAGAGAAGATTTTCACGTGCCAAAGCAATTGTCCTTTTTTGCGGTGCAAATTTTATAATTTTTTGTCAATCATTTCTATACATGCTAACAATTCAATTAATAATCGTAACCAAAATTTAAAAAATAAACCAAAGGCATGCACAACAAAAATAAATCAAAATAGGTGAATAATCACTGATTTAAATTGTACTAGAAAAAAACCGATTATGATTTTATTATACAGTTTCAACTCTATTTTATTACTCAATTATAACTTAATCGTTGTATTTTCTTCATGATTTTTTTAATCTGTAAAAATAATATCCTAAGTAAATAAAAAATCATTTTTAAATATTAAACCAAACCCAACAAAAAAAATTATTAGTTTTTCAACTAAATTTTAATATCCTACGAAAAATTTAATAAAATAATTTTCCAAAAATTTGTTCAAATTTTTGGAAAAATAAATCAAGGTAGGCAAATTTTCCAATCAAGCTTATTAGGCCATATTTTGTTAAAAAATTGAACATGCAAGAATTTTGGTTAAGAAATGTCCATTTAATCATACATTATCACCGCAGGAATTTTGTTTTGAATGAAAATTATATGCATTGATTTTAGTTGATTATGTAATATGCATGGTCAAAGATAATTCATAACACATTTACCTTCAATTCCTTAACGGTGATCATCATTTACCTTCAATTCCTTTTTCCTTAAAAAAAAATTTCAATTCCTTCAACATGATAAATGGATGATTTGCGTTTTTAATACTACGTTTAATGTTCAATAGTCTGCTAGCCCTTTTCCCTATATATAGTTGATCCATCTTACATCATTTTCACTTGCTTATTCATTTCGTACGATCTTATTACCTTTAAAAATTTTGCAATGGTACCATACACATACACATGTTTCATTTCCGTTGTTTCTAAATATGAACCAACCATTAACGTTAGAAAAAAAAGTAATCAAACGTGTTTGACTTCTCTTGCTTGAAACAGAAATTTTATAACATCAAATAAAATGTATAATTAAATTAAATGAATGATTAAATGATAGTGCAAATTCATGAATGAGTTTGAATGAAAAATAACAGTTAAAATAAAGCTTATAAAAAAAATATCCAGATAAGAACATTTACATATTGGCCAAATCCTTTTGCTTAGTAATATTTGTGTTTTGGTATATTTTACTTAGTATTTTAATCTCAACAAGAGTGCACCAAAGATCCAATGTAAATCTTCTTTCATTTTTAATTTCACTAAGATAAAAAAAAACGATGTTAACCCTTTACCGCCGATTAAGGATCCATTTTCTAAAAAAAAATACTCATTTATTACCAAAAAAAATCGTGAAGAAAAAAATATTTATGAGTTGATTATTGCTTGTATAATATTACCAAGTTTACCTCGCTAAAAAAACAAAAATTTACCAAAAATGGTAACAATCACATTTGGATTGAATCCGTGTGAGACGCACCAAAATAAAAAGTTTTTTTAATTGTTTTTCTTAAATAAATAAAAAATTGGCATATGCAAATTTCACAATTGTAAACAAATAAAAAAATAGTTTCATTTTTTTTTCAATTAAATCTCTAGATTAAATTAGGAAAGTGTCTAAATGATTTTTTTTTAAAACTCGGTATCCGACTCAATAACCGATTAATTCCGATAACCATTCTCATATCCACTAGAGGGGGCCATTTAAAGGCAAATCAAACTCTGTACAAGCTAGCCTACTCAAATTTGCATAAGAGGATTCGAATTTGATACCTTGAGATGATTGCATTTCAAGGTGTAAAGCATACACCACTGGTTCGACAAAATTGTTTAAAAATGATATTTAGAAAGGAATATACTGGAACATGTCATTGTAAGAAACTAAGAATAAGGTTCTTGTTAAATTGCGCCTTGAATACACAAGTTAAGAAGGTAAAATTATAATTAAAAAAATTAACTTTGTATTGAAAAATAAAATTTCAAACTAAAAAATACACAACTTCCAAGATTTCATTTCTATGTTTAATTTCTTTATTTGTACTATAAGGACATCTCTATTATATACAAATGTCTTCCTAAAAATCAAAAGTACACATTGCATCTTCATATTCTAAAGACCATTAAAGTCTAATTCACCTCATAAAAAAGTTTACACATATGATTTGTTTGACAAGGCAATGTGTCTATCTAAACATGCATTAATATTTTTATTAATTACCTTATTTATAAGCGGAAAGTTTTAAAAGTCTTATAATGACAAAAAACTAATTCAATTTTTTTATCACTTATTAGTCATGTTTCAAAGGCAACCATCAAATTATCATCGCTGTTTGATTTCTCAACCAATCAAATGGAGTCATATATTCTTTGCCTTAACTTTCTACCAATTAGAGAAACTAAATCATCATAGGTTTCAATCGTACACGTATTTGTTAACAAGTAAGTCAAGTATATATATATATATATATATAAGGTTTTGCTAGAAGACACATTTTATGAAGGTGTCTTTTAGCAAAATTATAATTAAAAAGTGGAAATCACATCTTGAGGCGTGGGTTGTTAAAAGACACCTTCATGGGTGGCTTCTAGCAAAACCCATATATATATATATATATAGGTACAACAAATATAACTTTCTAACAAGCGAAATCTTAAATGTTTTTCTGCTCAACTTTCATCTAGCATGTTGACGTGACATTTTTTCTTGGGCTTTAATTTTCATTTTTTTTGTTTCTCAAATATGAAACATATCATTAATGTCATTACAAGGACCATTGAATTGCTTCTAAAATGCAAGGACCATTGAGTACGAGTATATGATATAACATAATGAGTATGTGTAACATCCCAGTTTGAGTATTAAGAATTTAAAACTTTTTCGACTCAAATGGAGTCTTACTTTAAGATTTCAACTTAAAACTTCATATAAATGACTTTGAATAACTTTATTTAGAAGAAAGATTTACAAAATATTTACATTTACATAAAAGACACCTTTAAAAATGTAGCGGATAATGAGACCCTAAACTAGACTCTACTGTGATCCGGACTCTGATGATACTTTGAAAATTACTTATACATGAAAAATAGAAATAAACACGGGTGAGAGTATCAGTGTATGTCATTGCAAGGACCTTTGAATTTCTTCTAAAATTGAATTAATTCAAATTATTTCTGGTCAATTTATTTTGATAAAAAAAAAACGGATCCTAAAAATATGTCAAATTATATAGTTGATTTAATTATAATGTTATGAACAGTATCATAATATTATTTCTACAAAAGATGCAAAATCATCTTAGCATTTAATGAAATATCAATTGTATAATTGAATGTATTTATTGGTTTTCTTTGATTGTGTTTTTTCCATGATGTTAGAGGTTCTTTGTACAAACTCGGATGAAGAAGAAAAAAATTAATTTTGTTTGGAGAAAGAAACAAAAATTAATCTAACAACTAATTACTATAATTTGCCATTAAAAAAGCCTTTGTTAAATAGGATATCTTTTTTCTTAATTAAATACATTAAATATATAACTTTTAACCTATGATAATCAATAAAATCTTATGTCTTTCATTTTAAATAGTATTCTAGACATTTATTAAATTAAAAATAGAAAATAATTGACATTTTAAGGATCTTTTCTAACAAGTTTTCTTAAGATAAAAATTTATAGAGAAAAAACAAAAAAAAACTAGAAGACGTAAACTGTAAGCTGATAAAAAATTATGGACATAAATGGAATCCAAGAAAAGAGCTAACATGAACTAAGTTGTATAATCACATTAGATTAAAAACAACCACATTAATTGACATTACATCTTCGTCAAAATCATTAAGACATTAGATATATGGATCATCTCATTTATATGTTTCTCTTCATCTACTGATGCATTCAATATGAAACTTTAACTCACATACGACACATTAACATCACTCTATTTAGTGTGATTTAATGGATGAAGGTTTATGTTCATTTCTTTCATGAGAAAAGAGAAAATAAATTATGAAATGAAAGATGATAAAAAAAATTTGAACATGAGAGAAATGATAATGAATATCTCCACAATCAAAACAATACATCATAGAGTTCAGAGCTATGAGGAAGGCTACAATGAGTTGGATCATTACATTTGTCTAAGAGAAACATCACAAATGAGATTGACACCACATCTTCATTCAAAACCTTAAGACATTAGGTATATTGGACATCTAACTTATATGTTGCTCAATATTTACTCTTGCATTAAATGTAATAGGTTAACTCACACATGTCACATTAACTTCTTCTCTCTAATTGTGAGAATCTTGGTGTCTATGATTTAACGAAATATCCAAATAAGGTTGAAGACACAACCTGTAAAAAAGATGGGTTGGTGGAACTTTTATAGAGGGGCATTTTTACTCATTTATTTCATGAGAAGAGCGTAAGTAAAATAGAAAAAGAAAGAAGATGAAAACGAAATTTAAACATGAGAGAAATGATAAGGGAAAATAACAAGTTTTTGATAATTTATGAGTTTGTTGATGGAGTTGGAAATTATTGGGTAATTTTTCTACCTAATATTAGAATCATTAAAAAAATGTCTACTAAACGTGTATTTTGTCAACTCAGCATAACACATCTACATTTTTCCTTTTTCAGATCCTCCAAAGTACAAAAGTGAAGGAATTTTATATATTACTTTCACCAAAAAATAATTCCATTAAAGTGAATGACATCAAAAGTTTAAAATGTAAGATAAGAAAATTAACACAAATGACACCTAAAAATTAACAAAAACAAATCATCGTAATGTTGGGACTTCCTATGGAGCTTACATTGAATTATATTCAACATCAGACTAAAAGAAATCCCAAAAATGAGATTGACAGCACATTTTTATCCAAAATATTTAGATACATGTATATGAGTCATTTCACCTATATGTTATTCATCATCTACTCTTCCATTTATTGTAAAATTTTAACTCATATTAAACAGATTAACATATCCCTCCCTCTCTCTCTCTCTCTCTCTCTCTCTCTCTCTCCCCCCCCAATGTGCGACTTTGTGTCCATAATTATGTGACATACTACACAGTCAAACAAGGTCACACGGAGGCACAACATGGTCAAAAAAGTGGATTGATGTAATTTAATGGATTTGGGTATATGTTCCTATCTTTCATAGAATATAGATAGAAAAATTAGAAAAAGAAAGAAGATCATGAAAAATAAATTTGAGATTAAGAGATATGATAGTGGTAAAAAAAAAAAAAGAATTGTGTGTTTTATCCATGAGGTTATAACAAATAGAGTGATTTTATAGTGATTTTATCTGTTTATTGAAGGAGTTTGAGATATTTGGGTAATTAATTTACCAAAAAATTAAACTCAATTAAAAATACGCCACACCATTTCAAAATGTTCAATAAACATGTATTTTTTCAATTCAACATAATACATCAACGTTTTTCTATCGTGAAATCCCAACGAAGACCAAAACTGAATGAAGTTTAAATAATAGAGATTGATATTATAAAATATTGCATGAAAGCGAACAACATCAAAAAACTTCAATTTAATATAAAAATTATAGAAACAACGTTGAAAAAACTAACGAAATAATTCATCAAAATGTTTAGAGTTTCAAGGCGACCTACAATGAGTTAGATCATCACAAAGCACACAACTGAGATTGACACCACATCATCACCCAAAACTTTAAAATATTATGTATATTGGTCATGTCACTTATATGTTTTTCAAGATCTACTTGCATATATTGTGGAACTTTAAGTCACAATTGACACTTTAATATATCTCCCATAAGTGTGAGACTCTTGCGTATGAGGCCTGGTGACATAGTCAAATAAGGTCAATCAGATGCACAACATGGTAAAAAATGTGGGTTGATAGTGGTTTGATGGATGGAGGTTTATGATCATCTTTCGTAAAAAAAAAGAGAGAAAATTAGAAAAAGAAAGAATATAAAAATAAATTTAAAGATAATAGAAATGATAAGGGAAAAAAGTAGTGTGTATTTTTTCCATTGAAGTGTTAGGAATAGAGCGAGTTACTGATAATTTTATGGGATAGTTGAAGGAGTTGAAGATTTATCAGTAGTTATTGCACCCAAAAAGAGAATCAATTAAAAAAATATCACATCATTTTTAAATGTTTGATAAGCATGTGATTTGTTAACTTAACATAACATGTCTACATTTTTCTATTACTAGATCCCACCAAAGACCAAAAGTGATGGTATTTAAAATAGTAGAGATTGGATAATTTTTTTCTTTCATGAAAGTGAACATCTAAAAACTTATATTTAATATAATAAAATTAAACTAATGACATCCAAAAACTAAAAAAAATAGTTCATCATAGTGTTTGGAGTTTTGAGCGAGCTTATAATGGATTGATCATCACATTTGACTAAGAGAAACCCCAAAAATGAGATTGACACCATATCTTCATCCAAAACCTGAAAGACATTATGTATATTGGTCATCTCATATTCATGTTTCTCAATATATACTTTTGCTTCCAATGTAGAAGTTTAACTCACACATGACACATAAACATATCTCTATTATGTGTGAGACAGTCCGTATTTCTGATCTGGTGAGAGAGCCAAATAAGATCAGAGGCATAACATGTTAAAAAATATGGGTTGGTAGTGGTTTTATAGAGAAATGTGTGTTCTTTTCTTTCATGAGAAAGGATAAGGTATATTAGAAAAAGAAAGAAGACGAAAAAGGAATTTGAACATGAGAGAAATGAAAAGAGAAACAAATAAGGAGTGATTGTTTTTCTCTAAGAGTATAAAGTATATAACGAGTTACTGGTAATTTTGTATTTTTATTAAAGGAGATAAGAATTAATGTGTAATTATTTTACCAAAATATTAGACTCATTAAAAAAAATGCCACAACAATTTAAAATGTCTAATAAACATGTATGTATTTTTTATCTTAACAAAAAATATCTACATTTTACTATTGTCAGATCTTACCAAATATCAAAAGTGAATGAATCAAATATAACAGAGGTTGAATAATTTTTTGACATTTGAAAACTAAAATTTAATTTAAGATAAAAAAATTTAAACAAAATGACATTCAAAAACTAACAAATAAAATTATCACAACGTTGGAATTTCTGTGAGAGTCTAAATTGAGTTGTATGATCATATTAGGTTAAGAGCAATCACACGAGTGAGATTAACATCAAAACTTCTTCCAAAGTCTCAAGGCATTACGACATGGGTCATATTATTTATATGTTGTTCACATCTACTCTTGCATACAATGTAAAATTTTAACTTACACTTAACACATTAACATCTCTCCATTAAGTGTCAGACTCTCCGTGTTCGTGATCCATCACCCAAAACACTCCCGATCCCCTACAATGTTGAACCAGGATATCCTATCACAGTTGAACTTTTTGGAGGAGCCAACAATAATGTGGATCAACACATCGGAGAAAGGGCAACCACGCAGTGAAAATGAGACTACAATTTCATCCAAAACATCAAGGCTTAAGTATGAGTTTTTCACTCTTTTGATGTTCAACCAGCACTCTTTCATCTAATGTTGAACTTTAACTGACTTTTGACTTTTGTTACATCGCAATATTATCTCCCTTAAGTTTGACGGAATTCTAGTCCGTGCTTGGCACGGGTGTCCATGCTAGTTATAAACATTTCCCTTGCATCAAATAAAAAGTACACATGACATATTCACATTGTCCATTGCATTTAATGTTTTTCTATCAACCAATTAGAATGGATCATGACTCATAATTTTTGTATTAACCAATCAAAATAGATCATGACTCATTTATTTTTTATCAGCCAATCAAAATTGATCATGACATGATTTTATTTTCTATATATAAACAATTTATTTTTCATTATTTTCATCTACCTCTTCCTCCCGTAAAAAAATAAAAAAGAAGAAGACCTTTTGTGCTATAAAATCATGAAAGTTTAATCATTTGATGATAGAATTGTTATTTTCTTCTGGTTTCCTTAAGGTTACATACAATTGTTTCGGCTCTCGTTTGAGGGGGCAGTGAGTGAGTGCAGATTTCGGTTGCAGTTTTCTTTTGTGTGCATCCTTTGGGTTTTGAGTGTAATTTTTGTGATTGTTTTTTCATTGTGGTTGTATTTATGTGCCTTTTTGTTCTAGCATGTAGGTGTAAAACCATTTTTCTTTGGCATTTGTGTTTTGGAGCCTTGACTTTCTTATGTATTTCTTATATTGTTAGCCTTTAAAATATATAATATGTTGTTTAAAGAAAACATACAATTGGTATTGTATCATTCACTCAAGTTTCTCTTTTTTACTGCAAGTCAACCATTTTCAATTTACAAAAAAAAAGTTCAGATAATTCAATTCAATTAAATTAAATTTTATTAATTTAATTTATAGTGTAAATATTTGTTTAGAAAAGTTCCTTACGTTTAGAAAATTGTAATTTATTTATTTGTTTATTTATTCAATGAAGTTGAATTATAATTTTCTTTTTATGGGAAGGTTGAATTATACTTATAATTTTTTGGAAGTAAATGATATTTATTTTTTCATGTGATTTGAAAAATTAATTGACGAAATTTAAGGTTTTTTCTATCTATAAAATCATAAAGTAAAAACAATTTTTTTATAGCATCTAAACTAGGCACAAGATGTGCAAATAGAAATAAAAAAACGTACCAACATAGCTATTGTGATTTAATAAGGAAACAAAGTTAATAGAATCAATGTTTATATTCCATATTGGAAACATCATTTAAGGGTCAAAGTAAAACGTTTTTATTTTTTTATAGGAAATTATTTGGTGGTGTATAAAACTTTAAAAGTATTGATTGAGTTCATAATATTTCCTTCCAAAAAAAAAAATTCATACTATTTGTAGAAGAAAAAAAATTAAAAACAATGGTGATAAGAAGGGTCAAAGAAAAACTTTTTTTTTTTATGGTTAAATAAGTTTTTCGTCCTTATAAATATAGCGAATTTTGATTTTAGTCCCTAAAAAATTAAACTGAATGTTTTCATCCTCACAAATTTTTTTATTTTGT
>Ga0228710_1008137_pt1 | contig 15154 bp, 16 predicted proteins | sample MedpolnodulmetaG_FD_177995 | JGI IMG/M metagenome (GOLD analysis project Ga0228710, IMG submission 177995) | Root nodule microbial communities from Medicago polymorpha collected in Santa Monica, California, United States - pink nodules | ecosystem: Host-associated > Plants > Roots > Nodule...
CATTTAGATTCTGATTATCACTTCAGAAGCTGAACTCTATCTGCTTCTGATCAGTGACTTCAGTAGGAGAAAACGAAGAAAAAGCTAACACAATTCAACCCCCCTTCTTGTGTTTTTCTCACCTTCAATTGGTATCAGAGCCTTGGTCTGTTGTCTTAACACTTAACAGTGTAACAGAAAAAGATCTGAGAAAAACATGTCTGGTGAAGACACCTCTACCAGTAGAAACAACAATGCTGTACCATATGATTATGGTGACAAGAAAGCTGAGTCTGGTAAAGTTCCTAAGTTTAATGGAGATGCTGAAGAATTTTCTTGATGGAAAACCAACTTCTACAGTTATGTCATGGGTTTAGATGAAGAACTATGAGACATTCTGGAAGATGGTGTTGGTGACTTAGTCCTTGATGAAGAAGAAGTTGCTATTGATAGAAAGAAACACACTCCTGAACAGAAGAAACTTTACAAGAAACATCACAAGATCAGAGGATCACTTGTCACTGCTATACCTAAAGCAAAATACATGAAGATGAGTGTCAAATCCACTGCAAAGGCAATGTTTGCTTCTCTATGTGCAAACTATGAAGGTTGCAAGAAAGTCAGAGAAGCAAAAGCTCTTATGCTTGTTCATCAGTATGAGTTGTTCAAAATGAAAGATGATGAAAGTATTGAGCAAATGTACTCAAGATTTCAAACTCTAGTTTCTGGACTTCAAATACTGAAGAAAAGCTATGTAGCTTCTGATCATGTGAGCAAGATACTGAGAAACTTACCTGCAAGATGGAGACCTAAAGTTACTGCTATTGAAGAAGCTAAAGATTTAAACACTTTAAGTGTTGAAGATCTTGTCAGCTCTCTCAAAGTTCATGAGATAGGTCTAAATGAGCATGAACCTGCTAAGAAGGTGAAATCTATTGCTCTGCCATCTAAAGGGAAGTCATCAAAAGCTTTTAAAGTTATTGAATTAGAAGATGAATCACCTGATGGAGATTTTGATGAAGATCCTACTGAGAAGATGACTATGCTTTCCAACAAGCTTGAGTATCTTGCAAAGAAGAACAGGAAGTTTCTAAGCAAGAAAGGTGGCTACAAAAGCTTCAAGAAAGAAGATTAAAAGGGATGCTTCAACTATAAGAAGCCTGGACATTTCATTGTTGACTGCCCTGATCTTCAGAAGGAAAAATCAAAGGACAAGTCAAAGAAATCAAGCTTCAACTCAAGGAAATTCAGGAAGCAGATTAAGAAGAGTTTAATGGCAACTTGGGAAGATTTAGACAATGAATCTGGGTCTTAAAAGGAAGAAGCTGAAGATGAAGCAAATGTAGATGTGGGGTTAGTAGCTACATTAACATCAGAAGTTGAACCTGACTCAGACTATGAAGATGAAAATGAGGTATACTCTAAAATTCCCAGAGAAGAACTTATTGAGTCTCTTAAAGAGCTCCTTACAATTTTTGAACTTAGAACCAATGAGTTGAAAGATTTAAAAGAAAAATATGTTGATTTAATAAAACAACAAGAATCAACTCTATTGGATCTAAAAGCTTCTGAAGAAGGACTTAGAGGATTTGACTTCATTTGTAAAACTTATGAAGAGAAGCTCAAGTTTCTGTCAGAAGCTACAAGAAAAGTGTAATGAAAAATCTTTAAGCAAACATGAAATTGCTCTTGAAGACTTCATTATATCTGGTATTGACAGAAGCAAAGTGGCTTCTATGATTTATAGCATTTACAAGAACAATGGTAAAGGGATTGGATTTTCAGAAAGAAAACCTAATGAAATCAGTCTCAAAGCATGTTGTGAATGGATCAAGGAAGGGTTGAAAACCTTCTTTGTACCTGAAGGTGCTAAGTTTGAAATTATGGTTTAGTCAGAACCAGAAGCTTCCTGTTCTAAGGCTAAGATTACTTCAAAGCCAAAGAACTCTAAGTCTAAGGCAATGACAAACTCTGATTCTAAAACTTCAAAGATCAAGATTCTGAAGAGATCAGAATCTGTTCCTCAAAGTCTGTTGAAACCAGAGTCTGGAATCTTGAAGTCCAAGTTTCAGATGAACAAAGCAGTTGTTGCTTCCTGGGAACTAAAACCTAAGGTATTGGTTAATCAGAAGCAATCAAACTTACAACACAAGGTACAAGAAGTGAAGAGTAAAACTTCTAGTACTAACCTCAAAGGACCCATAAAGCAATGGGTACCTAAATCTGAAATTGTCAATACTGCAGATATGCCTAAGAGAAAAGGAAAAGCAAAAATCATGGTACTTAGACAGCGGCTGCTCAAGACATATGACAGGAGAGAAGTCTATGTTCCTCACACCCTCACAATGAAAGAAGGAGGAAATGTGAAGTTTGGAGGTAACCAATATGGCAAGATCATTGGTATAGGAACTATTGGTAATTCCTTTATCTCTATTAATAATGTGTGGTTGGTAGATGGTCTTGAACATAACCTATTAAGTATCAGTCAGTTTTGTGACAATGGTTTTGTGACATTGATTATCATTCAGATGCACTTTGTGGTGCATGCCAGAAAGGGAAGATTGTGAAATCATCTTTTAAAACAAAAGACATTGTCTCAACCTCCAGACCCTTAGAACTACTTCATATTGATTTATTTGGACCAGTTAACACTGCATCCTTATATGGAAGTAAATATGGATTAATCATTGTTGATGATTACAACAGATGGACTTGGGTTAAATTCCTGAGAAGTACGGAAATGAGCATGATGGGAGAATTGAAGTTCTTCCTTGGAATTCAAGTCAATCAAAGCAAAGATGAGGTGTATGTTCATCAAACAAAATACACTAAGGAGCTTTTGAAGAAGTTCAAGCTTGAAGATTGTAAAGTGATGAACACACCAATGCATCCCACCTGCACCTTAAGCAAAAAAGATACTGGATCAATGGTAGATCAGAAGCTGTATAGAGGTATGATTGGTTCTTTGTTATACCTCACTGCATCTAGGCCATATATTTTATTTAGTGTATGTTTGTGTGCAAGATTCCAGTCAGATCCCAGAGAATCTCATTTAACTGTCGTTAAGAGAATCTTCAGGTATCTGAAAGGAACAACAAATCTTGGACTTCTCTACAGGAAATCCTTAGATTATAATGATGTTGATTATGCTGGTGATAGGATTGAAAGAAAACCAACCAGTGGAAACTGTCAGTTTGTTGGTGAGAATCTTATATCCTGGGCTAGCAAAAGACAAGCAACTATTGTTATGTATACAGCAGAAGCAGAATACATCTTAGCTACAAGTTGTTGTACACAACTATTTTGGATGAAACATCAGTTGGAAGACTATCAGATTAATGCTAACAGTATTCCCATTTATTGTGATAATACTGCTGTTATTTGTTTATCAAAGAATCCAATTCTACATTCAAGGGCAAAGCATATTGAAATCAAACACCACTTTATTAGAGATTATGTTCAAAAAGGAATTTTAGATATACAATTCATTGATACTGAACATCAATGGGCTGATATATTTACTAAGCCTTTAACTGTGGAAATATTTGATTTTATAAAGAAAAATTTGAACATGCACTTTGTGTCTGATTAAATTTTCTTGCCTTTGAATAGGAAGTTAGGTTCTGAGGTTGTTCAGAAGCTATAGCTCATCATAAGCTCTTGACTGAGATTCTGAGGAAAAAGTGCTTCTGAAGATGACGTTAGCATCTTAACTTCAGAAGCTCGACTCTTTGCTTCTGAATAGCAGAGTTAATGAAAACGTTGGAAATTACTTTTTGGTAGCACCTGTCCCACTAACTTGGCAGTTACTCTGAGAATTTCTGACGTGGTTTAAGTGTATTAGTGTATAACGTAAGAGGCCAATGATGAATTTATGCTTTGAATGTACTATCTCGCGCCCCCTAAGTCATTAATGTTGTGTTTGTTTGTCCCCTTCTGAATTGTAATCGTTTTTTGCTAAAAACACTTAGACAAAAACACACACTACTCACTTCACAACCTACACTTTCTGATTTTAGACTAAATCTCTGCGAAAAACTCTGTCTTTTCAAAATCAAAAGCTTAGAACCCTAAAACCTTCATCAGTATCAATGGCAACTTCCAGTTCAAATCAAGAAACCTCCATGCAAGTAGCTACTGGTGAAGCATATCAGATCAGAGGAAGAACAATGTCGCTAGAAGAATGGGAACTAACAGTTTAGGTGGAAAATCCAGTGGATTCCAAGTCTCTAGCTCATCATGGTTACGAGCTCAGGCACTTCTATCATACTCAAGACCTGGATGATTACTTCTTTATGCTAAATGGTCCTTCTTATGAGAATCTGGTCAGACATTTCTGGGTTAGGGCAGAAATTTACGATCGTCATGCTGCTAAGATGGAAGAGCATGAGAAAGTTCTGATAGACCCCACTCTTGAAGGGAAGACAAGAGAAGAACTTGGTTTGAAACCATTTACCTGTACAGAGATCAGGTCAAGCATCATGGGAATCCCTGTTTCTATAATAGAAGAAATCATTGCAAGGACAATCAGAAGATCAGCTGAAGGATCCTTTAAAGAAGATCTGGATAACAAGACTAGTCCTTGGAATGAAGTTGTGAACATGACTATGTTCAACAACAAGAAGAAAGGAAAGTACTGTGATCTAAAGATGCAATACAAAATGCTTTTGAAGATCATGAATGAAAATCTTCTACCAAAAGGTGGTGGTGGAGATCAACCTTCTTTGGAGCACAAAGTGTTCCTGCATTTCTTCATAACTCAGAAGAAAGCAAATGTGCCTAAGTACATTTTCAATCATATGATGTGGGCACTGAAGGAAAGCCAAGACAACAACAGAAGTTGGATTCCTTATGGAAGATTACTGTCTGAAATTTTTCATCAAGGAGGAATTTTGAAAGCATTGAAGCAGTCTCAAGTAGTCAATGATCATCAACTGGCACAATGACTGGCAAAGTCATTAATGGTCACACTTTGAGGAAGATGCTTCTGATCAAGAAAGAGGATCTAACAGAGCTTATCATTGACTTGAAGGAATCATCTGTTGTATCCAATTTAATGGATGATTTTCCTCCAATCTGTAGACAAGATCCTCCTGAGGTAAGAGCTGCTTATGTTTATGAGCACTGACAAAGAACTGGAGAAACCATCAAGTATGATGACATTCCAGAAACTATGTATGGTGGTGCCTTACATGTTGCTAAAAAGAGGAAATCAAAGAAGAAAGCAACTTCAGAAGCTAATGATGATGAAGAAGCTTCTGAACCAAAGAAGAAGAAAGCTAAGAAATAAAAAGGTACATCTTCTAGTCAAAGAGTTGGATCTGATCAACCAACCATTCAAGAAGAAGTTCAGGACTTAGAACGTGCTAAGATTCTGACCAAGAGAACAAGAAGTGGCAAGTCAGTTGGTTCTTCACAATCTCTACCTCCTCAACCATCAATCTCTAAGAACAAAAGGAAACCTAGTGTCAGGAAGATGAAGGTTTCAACCTATGCAATAGAAGAAGAGGAGAAGATAGAAGGAACCATAACCTTTAAACTGAGGAGGAATAGTCAACCTATAGTAACATATACTAGCATCATGACCAATTTTATAGCAGATTTGGCACTGAACATAACCTCTTCCAAAATTACGTCTTACTCTTCCTCTAAAACGACCTCCACGAAAGCCTCTACCTCTAGAACCATTTCTTCCACCAAAATTAGGGTTGAAAAACTTAGAGGCATTATTTCCATTTGGATTTGAAGGAAAATTAGGATTCTGATCAAAGTAAAGACCAGACTGAGACTCAAGTTGACAAAAACAGAATCTTCACCTAATTGACAAAAACAAAATCTCCACCTAATGCTTTCTTGAACTTTTCATTACGTTCTTCTTGAGTGATTAATTGAGCAACTAATAACATGAGCAACTATAAAATTAAATTCATCAGGTAAAGCTTCAAGAACTACCTCAATTGGGTCACGATGAGGCACAAGATCTCCAATTGATATAAGAGATTTCAAAATTGTGCGAATGCAGGCAATGAAATCAGCGATTGAATGCGAAACTTTGTAATAGCGTGAAGCTCAGTTCTGAGTTGTCGAGAACGAGTTCACATCTGCGTAAAGCAATAACTATGCACTTCATCCCAAACCTGATACGAATGACGCAAGCGAACGAAGCGCGAAAATAGCGAAAAAGAGATAGTGGAGAGAATCCAAGTGCAAAGCAAGGAATCTAGTTCCTCCCACTCAGTATACGCTGGATTCTCAGTTCCAACTTCGCGCGCAGCATCAGTGAGAAAAATCGGAGGAATTTGCGGCAAAACAACATAGTGCACCATTTTTGTACCTCGCAACACTTCTTCTACTTGTTGATTCCATTGGTGGTAGTTCGTATCGTCAAGTTTGACTGAAAGGACTTTCTTGAATGTTTTTGAAGCTGCAATAATGATGCGTTGTGCTTCAGTGGTGTTCGTTTGCGTAGGAGAAGGCGTAGAAGAAGCCATGGTTCAAGATCGACAAAAAGATCTATGATACCATGTTAGAAGGTGAGAATCTTCATTGTTGAAGCTTGATGAGGCTTGTAATAGAAAATAGTTAGAGAGGAGAGAGAGAGAGAGAGAGAGATATCATAGTTTGTTATTAAGAATGATTCTCAGAGATTACAAGTATTTATAGATGCATATTAGATGCATAGGATATGTGACAGATGTCACACTCTAATACGCTAACACTTAGACTAATAGAAGCTTTAGTTACTAAACATTACAAGCTTATTCCGTTCTCTTGAAAACATTAATGTATTCAACAATTTCATAAATGTAAAGTGGAATATAGTGATACACAAAGTATTAATTGAACGATACAGTTGTAAAAAAAAATGTAATTAATAATACACGACTTCTTAAAAGAAATATCACTGAAAATTTGAAAATGATCTTCATTAATTCGAAACAATTTCTTTCTCGCAAATGTGACGTTATTGTGGGACAAATGCAATAAGGCAAATTTAAGCAATTGGGGATACTATAACTTGATCAAGGACAGGGCCACACATACTTCCAAAATCATCAATTTTTGTATGATAGAAAGAGCTATAGAATGTGATTCTTGTTCTGTTTGAAACTGCTTTGAAGTTGAAATTTACTGTCTTGAATATTCCCTTTCCAACAGATTTAAAAGGAACTTTAAGAGTCTCTCTTGCAGCAAAAGCTTCAACCATCATTGATCCATGGCATCCATTTCTTCCATCACCAATTGTGAATTTCATATTGTAGACTTTGCTTGGAACTGTTCTTAAAATTTGTGCAATGGCACTTTCCCTTCCTGCAACAAGTTCCACTGCTCCTTTTCCAAATGGCACTTGGAAATGCTTTGAATCAATGAATTTAATGGCTTTGAGAGATTCAATAATCCAACCAGGGAGTGGAGACACAAGATCTTGTTGTTTTGGAGGAAGTATGACACCATTGGTTGAGTTGAAAATTGGGAATGGACCCTCCTCAAAGCCGGGGTTTCTTACTAAATTAGCTGCAGAAGATCATGGTCTAGTCTTATTAAACACATTCAAATAACGAAAACACAAACCCCAACATTAAAGAAGATATATAGAGTTATTACAAGGTATAAACTAAGTGATAAAAGAGTTTTCTCTTCTAACCTTGTAAAATAATGTCAATTTATTTAATAATAATTTCTATTCGTCCAATTTATTATTATTTGAAGAAAAAAACACAACTATGTACATTGACTTTAGTAAAAATTGGTCAATCATAAGTTTTATGTACATTGACTTTAGTAAAAATTGGTCAATCTTAATTTTTTATAGTGTAGTATTTTTCAAAAAAAATCAAAATAGTATTTTTCTCACTTTTAAATATATTATTTTTCTAATGTATATATGTAAGTTAGATTCTTTGGGATGCTGCAGTTCAACACAGTCCAATCAAAACAAATCCACAACAAAATCAATTGGATTTGTTAAGATTGAACTCGGTCAACTGCAGACCTTTACAGAGAATCAAGATTTATTGACATGGTTCATTACCTCTTGTCGGCATCGGAGGGTAGAACTCTCTAATAGCAACAGCATCCAAAAGTGGACCACAAGTAGGGTCTTCTTGCATACCAGGGTTATGGAAGGTAACTTTTGCAAAAGAAGAACTAGCCTTGAATCCCCAAGCAATAACATCACCATTGAGACTATAAACTGTTTGCAAAGGAACATCACCAGATTGTGGAGGCACTGAGATTCTCAAAACTTCATCTTGAGCACAAGTTCTTGTGGCTCCTAAGATTAAAGCATACCATGTACCAGGTTTGACTTTGATGGTTTGTGAGATGGATGCTTCATTTCCAAGCCTAACTGCATGAACACCATGTGACACTGGGAAGAACATGCCTCCAGGTTGTGGCCCACCAGTGATATACTCAACTAGACCACTGGTTTCCCATTTGGGAAGTGCATGTTTCCCCATGAGTCTTGTTTGCTTTATGTATCCCCGGTTTGGTTGCTGCTCAAAGTTCCCATTTCGGAAGAAAACTTTAAGGAAGAAAACCGAAGCAAAAACAAAACAGCACAATCAACAGATTAGAGCAAAGGAACACATATTGACCTAGCAAGTAACAACTTCAATAAGCACATCATAATTAATAGACTTTGGAGCACCAATACTGACACAGACACCCAACATTATATTGACATGTCGACACATGCAATAATTTTCGATGATAACTTAATTGAATGTAATCATATATAATAAGAAGTTGCATTGGTGTCGGACACTGTAGACGCCTTCAATCTAAACTGTCAAGATATGAAGGTAATACAAGCACTACTCATTTGTAGAAACATGAATAGTGTAACGTTTGGAACAGATCTGCATTAGGTTAACTTACGACTCTTCTTCTCTAATTTTCATGTTTTTATTTCCACTTCTACTAATAAATTTAGGCGAATATAGATCAATTATTTTTATTTCATTTCTTGTAAAAAAAATTAAAACCGATCTAAAATTTTAAAAAATTGTTTCTAGCGCCACTTCATTCTTCTCTATATCACAGTTGTTTACTATATGAGTCTTTCATTTCCTTGTTAGCACTTTAATATTGTTACTATTCGAGTCTTTCATCTCCTTGTTAGCAATTTAATATGAACACAAATTTTAGAAAAGGAAAAACTGAAATTGTTTTTAGAAAGTAAATAGGGCCTTAGATTTAAACATTGAAACATGTGACATATGTCATGCACAACACATTCTTGTCACAAATATGACCTATCATAATTAGACTTGAGCATTACCTTCTGGTGACCTGGGGTGAACCTTAGCAAATGTTGAAGCAGCAAATAGCAAAGTCATGAAAAGTGTACATATGAATGTCACTGCCATTTTCACCATGAAAAGAAACAAATGTGGGGTTGCTAAGAAAAGAAAGGCTTTTGTCTGCAAGAAAAATGGATAGAGCTTTGCTCCCTTTTATTGTGCACTTAGAGGGAACACTTTGCAATTAATTTATATGAAGGTTTGACTTTTCCAACCAAGTTTTTCTCCTTAATTTATGCCATGAGCATCTTGAGGGAATCTAGGCCTTAAGAGTTTTGTATGATAGTTATGACATAGGATAAGTACAGTCTAATAACTTAGTAATAGGAGTTACTATTACATTGTGAACTGCATTTAACTTGTAAATGTTAACATGATGATGTTTACTTTTCTGTCTATTCTTAAAAGACAAGGAATCTGTTTTCCTACATTTAATAACGACGATTTTTTTTTATGAGCCAAGAGTGAAGTTAAACATCAAGGAGAAACTTAGACATTCCAACTCGTTGGCACCCCAAGAAACTTCTATCTTTTGCTACATACTCATAATATTATTGAAAACAATGTACAAGACGGGGGCCAAACAAAAGCACCATAAACGGCCAAAATTAAGCAAAAAAGAAAAGCAACGAAGAGAAACAGCCCTAAGGGATAAATTTACTACTCAACCACTCTTGGCTTCAACCTTAGAGGGAGTATTCTAGGAATTTATTTTAGCAGTCTCATTCAATTTCTTCCTCTAATTTTTCGTCGGATAAGGAGTAAAAGGTACTTCCGAATCCTTCCCTTGAAACGACAAGTGTTTAACAAAATCAACAGGAATTACCATATAAAGTCTTCAACCCTTGTGTGACAATATTTTCCACGGAAGCAGAAGGTTGCTGAATTACCTGTTTCAAGATGAAGGGGTTCTGATCCTTACTATTTTGTTCAACCAATCCAGACGAATCAACAATTTCGTTTGTGACATTTGATAAAGCATGGCGAAAAGAAGTGCTCTCCTTGGAAAACTGTTCAATCTGAGCAATCCGATCGAGGGGATTGTTGCCATAACAATTTAGAAATTGCTTACAATAAAAGAAATAATATATTTTGTGTTTTAAATTGTTTTTAATAATATATTTTGTAACTAGATACATAATGATACATGAAATATTAATTAGAGAATACAATTTAAAAAAATACAATTAATATTACACCGAAAAATTACATTCATTTCGAAACAACTTTTTTCTTAAAAATGTGACACTTATTGTGGAACAAACGAATAAGACAAGTTTAAGCGACGGGGGATACTATAACTTGATCAAGGACCGGACCGCACATATGTCCAAAATCATTAATCTTTGTATGATAGAAAGAGCTATAGAATGTGATTCTTGTTCTGTTTGAAACTGCTTTGAAGTTGAAATTTACTGTCTTGAATATTCCCTTTCCAACAGATTTAAAAGGAACTTTAAGAGTCTCTCTTGCAGCAAAAGCTTCAACCATCATTGATCCATGACATCCATTTCTTCCATCTCCAATTGTGAATTTCATGTTGTAGACTTTGTTTGTAACTGTTCTCAAAATTTGTGCAATGGCACTTTCCCTGCCTGCAACAAGCTCCACTGCTCCATTTCCAAATGGTACTTGGAAATGCTTTGAATCAATGAATTTAATGGCTTTGAGAGATTCAATAATCCAACCAGGGAGTGGAGATACAAGATCTTGTTGTTTTGGAGGGAGTATGACACCATTAGTTGTGTTGAAAATTGGGAATGGACCCTCTTCAAAGCCGGGGTTCTTTACCAAATTAGCTGCAAAGAGAGACCATGTTTTAGTCTTATTAAACACACTCATAAAATCCCTATTTGAATCAAAAAACGAAATTAAGTAGGGGTGGAAAAAAAACCAAAACTCTTAACTAAACGGTTGAACTGAACCGAACCAAACCAAAAAACACTTAACCATTTACTAACAATTCTGAAACTGAACTGAAACAGTTCGGAACAGTATAGTTCAGTTCGGAACAGTTTGGTTCAGTTCGGTAACTAAAATTCGATTTCGTTTGAGTTTTTTATATTTTTTTTCAATGGTAACAATAATAAGAGTTCTGTTCAGTTTGGTTGGAAGTGATTGATTCAGTTCGAAACACAAACAGTTCTGTTTGGTTCAGTTTTTTTAAATTTAGCAAACAGTTCAGTTAGGTTCGGTTTAGCTTTCATCCCAAACTGAACCATGCCTTACTTATAGTATAGTTCTTAACATATAAGTGCTTTCTTTAATAAAGAGAACAGTCATAATCTAAAGTAGATATGTGATGAAGCATAGATACGGACATGGACATTGGACACGACACAAACACTAACACGCCGACACTATTAATAATTTGATAAAGTCACATAATTCAGTGTAATTATAAGTGTCATGTGTCGTGTCTGTGTTGGACATGCCTAATCCGAAGAGTGTATGTGCTTCATAACGTGACTTAGATTCTGTGAAGTGTGGCAGATCAATCAAGTTCAATCTCAACAAATCAACGACTGAAATAGTTTGTTTCGTTGAGATTGGACGAGATCTATGGCAGTAATGTAGAGAATCTAGATTCATGGATATGATTCATTACCTCTTGTAGGCATAGGAGGGTAGAACTCTCTAATAGCAACAGCATCCAAAAGTGGACCACAAGTAGGATCTTCTTGAATACCAGGGTTATGGAATGTAACTTTAACCAAAGAAGAACTAGCCTTGAATCCCCAAGCAATAACATCACCATTGAGGCTATAAAGTGTTTGCAAAGGAACTTCACCAGATTGTGGAGGCACTGAGATTCTCAAAACTTCATCTTGAGCACAAGTTCTTGTGGCTCCTAATATTAGAGCATACATTGTACCAGGCTTGACTTTGATGGTTTGTGAGATGGAAGCTTCATTTCCAAGCCTAACAGCATGGACTCCATGTGACACTGGGAAGTACATGCCTCCGGGTTGTGGCCCACCAGAGATATATTCAACTAGACCACTGGTTTCCCATTTGGGAAGTGCATGTTTACCAATGAGTCTTGTTTTCTTTATGTATTTTGGGTTTGGTTGCTGCTCAAAGTTCCCATTTTGGAAGAAAACTTTAAGGAAGAAAACCAACATTTTGGATCAGCATTTCATAATACCAAGTTATTAATAAAAAATGTAGAGCATAGGAACATACATTGGCATAAAACCACTTCAATAAGCATATCATAGTTAATAGACTTTGTAGCACTCGACATGGACACCCAACATTATATTGACATGTTCGACATATACATTAATTTGAGAAACTAAATTAATTAAATATATTAATATATATTAAGAAGTCACATTGTGTCGGATACCGTATACACCTTCGATCTACATGCGTAGTTAGATTAGACTCTTTACTCTTATTTTCAATTCAACTAATAAATATAGGAGAAACATTTCTTTTCCAATTTTTGAAAAAATTAAAAATGCCGAAACATTATTTTTTTATTGTTTAAAAAATGCGTTCTTTCAAAGTTTGTCTTCATTCATCTCTCCATCACAATTCTTTACTATACGAGTCTTTCATTTCCTTGTCATCAATTTAAAATGAAATCAAAATTTATAAAAGGAAAAACTGAAAATGTTTTTAGAAAGTATATAGAGCCTTAGATTCAAACATTGAAACATGAGACATATGTCATGCACAAGAAATTCTTGTGACATATATGAACTAGCATGATTAGAGTTAAGCATTACCTTCAGGTGACCTGGGGTGAACCTTAGCAAATACTGAAGCAGCAAATAACAAAGTCATGAAAAGTGTACATATGAATGTCACTGCCATTTTACCCAAGAAAATATGCAAATGTGGAGCTATATCAAAAGAGAAATGAATTTGGGGTTGCTGGAAAGAAAGGATTTTGTGTGTATGAAAAATGGACAGAACTTTGCTCCCTTTTATTGTGCACTTCGAGGAACACTTTGCAATTAATTTGCATGAAGATTTGACTTTTCCAACCGATTTTTTCTCCTTAATTTATGCCATGAGCATGTTAAGGGAATCTAGGACTTTGAGATTCTTTTATAATAGTTAGTACATAGGATAAGTACGGTCTAATACTAGTAGTAGGAATTACTATTACATTGTGATCTGGATTCAACTTATAAATATTAAACTTCATCTTCGTTTTTCTTGTCCATTATTAAAAGACAAGGAAACTGTTTCCTACATTTAACAATGAAGATTTATTGACTTTATCTTGCTTAAGATAAATGTTTAATGTTACCATAGGTCACAAAAAACTCACCACATAAGTAAATACACTTGTCCAACATTTTAAAAGGAGAAATGATGTTTTGTCTTTGAATACTCTTTGGTTTTTGTGTGTATTTTAAAAATGTGTATAAGTTGTAGACGATAAATATTAAAAGATATAGATGAAACACAATTATTCTAAAATATGCAACCACAATTTAGGTATTGTTTTAATGTTTTGATCACCGCAATGAGGATACTATCCAATGTCATGAATAGGTGATTGTAATTTCAGACGTTCACGTGTCATTCTTCAATTTATGTTTTAGTCTTTTTTTTTTTTTATGTTTACCATCATATCTTGATTTGGATTCGAAGAGTGTTGTGGACTCTTAGAATCGATGTAGGTTCTATTTTAAGTTGATTTTTAATTAAATGTATTTGTTTTCTCTAGTAAAAAAGAAAAAAAAACTTATCTAGATTTAGCTTCCAAGTTCTAACACCTACTATTAGTCATTTTTATTCGTTACATTTTCTTACTTAATGCGACCTTTTATTTAGAATAAATCAATCAAATGGTGTTTGATTAGAACGGTTTTCTTATGAAGAAATTAAAAAGGTGGATGTTATGCGTAGTAATATTTTTCAGGGAAGTTACCCATTTTAGTATGGCTATTTTTAAATTCTAAAAAAAATATGGCTATTTTTAAATAAAGTAACACTTCTTTCTTGATGAGTAATTGAGTGTTCCTTATTTTTTTAATCTGATTAAGGTTTTGGAGGGGAATGAGAGGTACAGAAACCATGTGGATCGTATAGCTGAAGCAATATTGAAGAAAAAACACATGTTTACTCAGTTGAAGGAGTTGGAGCAATATAGAAACTATGTGGATTGTATGGCTGAAAGGAGTAGAGATCTCTCCATTTCTTAAAATAAATGGCAATATCCATTACTATAATTTTATGGTATAAATGTCTAATTAATGTCACATATTTTAAAACTATGAACATTTATATCATGTATTTACTATAAAATCATAGTAATGGAAATTGTCATGTATTTTACGAAATGGAGAGGGATCTCATCTCGGCTGAAACTATGTGGAAATGGAAGTTGTCTTGCCCGGAACCATCATAACCTTTTTTTATTATTTCTATTCTTCTTCCTCGATTACAACTCACGGGTCTCATGCTTATTTGACATACAATGGTTTGAAAATTTTGGAAGGTCAAAAATGGTATTATTTTCTCAGACAAGACTCCTTCCATGGAAGATGTAGTTAATGACATTAAAGTTACCTCTTGGAAGTGATTTTTTTGCTTAAAAATATAGAGACCTTTTCTTTTTGAAGAAGCTAAATTAGTTCACTTATACTGAAGAGAATCGAACCTGAGACCTCGAATCGAAGCACACTCTCAGGTCCCAATAAAAATATAGAGACCTTCTTTTTATTATTGAGTATTTTTCAATCCCTCTCTCTTGTTTAACAATGTAGGATATTTGTATTTTGTTTTCTGTTGGATCCGAGTATTTCTTGTACTTCTTCCCGCTTGATGGATTAAATATACTTTTTTTTTGTTCGAGTATACTTCTCTCATTCTTTTTTTTTTTTTTTTGTATATATATTTTT
>Ga0228710_1008138_pt1 | contig 15154 bp, 6 predicted proteins | sample MedpolnodulmetaG_FD_177995 | JGI IMG/M metagenome (GOLD analysis project Ga0228710, IMG submission 177995) | Root nodule microbial communities from Medicago polymorpha collected in Santa Monica, California, United States - pink nodules | ecosystem: Host-associated > Plants > Roots > Nodule...
AATCAAATATAAAACTTTTGGAGGTGCGGGGAATCGAACCCCGTGCCTCTCGCATGCGAAGCGAGCGCTCTACCATATGAGCTACACCCCCAATTTATTAATGTCCCAAGATAAAAGTATTTATTTAATGATCCCGCACACACTTCTCATAAAAAGTTTCACTAGTTTATTATTTTATTGGTCTGATTTTATTGTGTTTCACTAACTTATTCTGAAGTTCGTTGATTTTAAACGTTATTATGTTTCAATAGTTAATTCAATTTAAGCCATTGAAAGATTATCTTTACCGTAATTTTTGAGTTTTCTACTTACTCATCCATCCTTTGAGGGAAAATCATTATACTAGCATAGTCAATATGAATGCTAGCAGCCTAGCACCTCTCCTAAAAAAAATTGAATGCTGGCAAGTTGTACCTATAGAAGTTCTTTGTAATGCTTCGTGGACTTCTCCCTACGTTATGGGTTTATCATCTAGAAGTTTTTTTGTTTTAATGCTCAATGGATGTTCAAGGGGTATATTTTATTAAACTTTAATTTATTCTTTCTTTTGCTTCTTTTTTTTTTGTTGATAGAAATTAGAGCCTAAGCCCGTAAACAAGGAAAAACCACAAAGAAATTAATCGAGGGGTAGCAATTCCCATAATATCAGCTAAAAGTAAATGTCTAATTTGAGTCAGACATGTCTCATATATCTTCAGATTATAATCCAAAGAGCAAGCAAAGTTGACTAAAGCATCTACACACTGATTAGCCTCTCCATATGAATGAGAAGCAACAATGTTCCAATCCATCTCCAATAAACTATTGTATATCCCATCCTTCTCACATATCTCAAACCCTCCAACACTCCTCAAAGCTCCGTCACAAACTCAATTGTTCAAACCAAAAACATATGTTCAAACTCCTCACCAAGAAAAAAAAATTCAAACTCAATTGTTTATAGTCCAACGTATTGTCTTATTCATGAATGGAATATATTCCGCAGGGTTTGGTTTGAAAGCCTCATTAATCAATTTTACTATAAATCCATCGGGAATATTCGAGTTCAACCCCTAACTATAACAATTTAGTCCGTCTTTACTTACCCAGTTAAACTTTCTATTACTGTGGATCATTTACCCTAACAATTAAGCAGTAAAGACAAAAAAAAAATTAAAAAAAATAACATCCTTATTTATTACCTTTAAAAGAAAATGGTATACCACATATATAATGACTCTATTCTCAACATTTACATCAAGTATATATTGGTTTGAAGTGTGACCAATTTATCTATCGTGAAGAAGATAACGGTGACGAATTTGGGGATAACAATAATGAAGAAAAAGAAGGACCCGTTGAAGAATATGTCTCCGGTGAATTTCTACATATCGGGCATGTACCATTCATTTTAAGCCACTCATCAATACAAGCAGCATGAAAATAATGGTTGCACTCAGGGATGCTTCTCAACGTCTCTTTAGGTTGATATTCAGATAGGCAAATTGAACAAGTATTGTCATTTGGCTTCAATAAACGTCCACTCTCCCCAAGAAGAGTCTTGGGATACTTTTCAATTGTGGCACCGTCAAGTCCCATTGCAAAAGAAGGGAGTGGTTCTAAGGAAATTGTAATTGTAGGAAGATTTGAGCTTCTTTGTTCATGAAGTGGTATCGTTCTCCTCATCTTACCACATACACTGCAACATAAGCCAGTCAGACACAAAAGTCCTGGTATTCCCACTCCCATTGCTATGCCAATTTTGACACTTCTTGAAAGGCCTGCATGAAATATTTTATCTTTTTTTTTTTTTTATCAATCCTCATTTTTTATTTTATCGATGAAATTTGTCATCTAATCAATGATATAAACAACTTAACTTTAAAAAATTAATATTATTTTTTGCTACATAAAAAAATGGCTTAACTTTTATATCTCTTATCTTATATTCGACGTTCATACCGGTCCTTTAACACAAAAAAAAGTGTCTATTGATCATTTAAGTTGATTAAGTTGTGTCCCATTAGTCATATTCGTCCATTATGTTAATCAAACTTTAAAAAAAAAAACTATTATATTAGTCAAAGTCAATAGTAACCAGAGTCTTCATCTTCCTCGATGAATCTTCTTTCTCATCATTATGTCCAACCTAATCTTCTTCAACATCACTATCATCAACCTCAACAACATCATAATTATCATCTTCATCACAAATCAAAATAAACCAATAAACTAAAACAAAAATCAAATTAAATTTTGAAATTAAACTACAAACTAAATATGAACCATAATTCCCTCTCTGACACAACTTAGTAAAGTTAAATGTTGAAGAAGATGGTGTTGGGATAATGATGATGATGTTGTTGAGACTTGGTTAATATTGACTTTGACTAATAAAAATTTTAATTTTGGCTTTGACTGGTAGGATGAAAGGAAACGACCACATTGATATAACTTAATCGAATTAAAGGACTAATATACACCTTTTTTTGTTAGGGGACTTGTGTAAACCCCAAACGCAAGATAAAGGATAAAAAAGGGTTTAACCCCAAAAAAAATGTTATAACTTTAGCTTTTTTTAAACATAATCTCTATGCCAATTTGACAAAAAAAAAATGCATCCAAACTTAAACCTGCTTCGCAAAACATGTTAAATCCCTGAGAATTTACTACTACTTTATATTGTTGAATATAGTTTTAGTTCTTAATTTATTAAGAGACTTTCAAGTTTTGTCTCAATAATTTTTTTGATCATTTACAATCCACCAGTTTGTATAACGGTAGGGATTGATAACATCCGTTTTTTTTACTTAAAATTGAGACTATATAGTTAGAAAATATATTGGAATTAAAATAAAAATTGATATTTTTAGGAACTAAAATTATATTTAATCCTATCCTATCCTATCCTATAAGAGGGCTGCATGCCTCAAGCCTTGAAAGAAACTTTTAATTTTTTTATAAATAGCAATGAAAGAAACTATTTGTCATATTGTCTCATTATCTAAGTAACCGTGCTTCTATTGTTCAATTACTATCCTTCGATATGTGTCAAAAAGTCCAAAAAAAAGAAAAAGGAATTGAAATGATGTATATCTCTTTCTTCCTTGTTTCACACACATCTGTCCTTTTTTTTTGAATAACCATAAGAAAATATAGCATGGACTATCTAAGCATGACTTCATGTTTGTTGAACCTAAATTATTATAAAAATCATAATACGAGTTGTTGAATTATGATGAGACAACTAAGATCTTATAACTGGGTGAATGCATTATTATCTCAAGTATAGATAATCTGACTCACTAAATAACCCTCATATTGAAAATTCATTAAACACCCATTGGATGGACGATCAAAAGACCTCAAATTGTGTTTAAAAATATGAATTTGGTTATAAAATTGGTATTTGTTAAGTACTTCCAAGGAGAAAGCATAACTTCTCATATAGAATGAAATTTTACCACAAACTTACTTATAAACTCCAAGCAATTAATTTTATAAAATGAAGGTTATGGAAATGAAGTGTTTTACCAAAGAAAAAAATGTAAACCATTAATTAAGTGCCTAAAATATTAGTCTCTTTCATATTTAATATTTTAAAAAAAATATATATATATATATATAAGCATGCCACATTAGTCTTTTTCATTTTGTGTGTACAATATATTTAATATTTAAGAACTATTTATAAAAAAATCATGAAAAATTAGTGTAGTCGTAATTCGTAAGGAGACATACCTTAGAATTCTAGCAATGTCGGTCTCTTTAAAGGAAGATAAATATAAATTAATTTGTAAGTGTGTTTTAAACCGATGATCTTTGTCTCACCTTAATTTTTCTTTGCCAAAATAAAAAAGAAATATTTATAAAAATGTGGGAACTACCAATTGTTTTTGTATATTGAGCCTAGAGAAATACTACTAGCTAGACAAAATTCTACCTAAGCGAATAAATTGAGGCAACAAAACCAATTATTATCCTCTAAAAAAAAAAACCAATTATTATTATTGTTGGGAATTAATCACAACCATAGAATGAAAACCCGAAAAGAAAGTTGCATAGCCAGTTGATAAAGAAAGAAGAACCATACCTTGATTGGAGGGACTGGGGAAACATTCAACTTGAAGCTTATTTTCATCCACAGAGAACCCACAAACTTGACCATCAAGTAAACAGTCTGCACATCTTGGTTTGGTCCAAACCAACTCAAGATCCCTATCAAGATTAGGCCAAAATGGCCACATAGGAATATCCATCCACGGTAAGGGAACCAAAGCCGTTGAAATCACCTCACAAGTTTGAGACAACTCCGTTGTCGACATAATAGGTGCTGCCCATGAAACTATAACCGGAGAAGAAGACGAGTTTGAATGTTCTTTATCTCTTAGGCAAGAGATTGGTGCTATTGGAAATTGAGCTTCAGTAACATTTGAAGGACAACGTAGGAAAGTGAGGTTATAAGTGCTGTAAACTTGGGGTTTTAATCTAAAAGCTGAATCTGAAAGGTTAAAATTGTTATCTAAGTACCGTTTTGGGAGACATCCTTTGGGGTCGTTGACATGGATTGTTTGGGTCATGTAATCGATGTTTTTAACGATTAAGTTATCTGTTTTGGGGAGGTTGAGAATAGTTTGGCTTTGGTTGTTGCATGAAAGTTGGAAACTGGGGTTTGGATAATAGCAACGAGGATCTTGATTACTTTCTTTTAAACCGAAAGGGAAAGCAATATCAATATCACCGCATGATAAAGTATTACAGATTATTTGTTTCCCTTTAGAAGATTGAAGTAGGGAAATAATAACAATAATAAAGACATGAAATACAAATATTAGAGTTATGGAAGCCATTAATTAAAGAATTTGTTTGAGAGAGGGATGTGAACTAAAGTGAAGAATGAAAAAGTGTAAATTGATGATGAAGTGCAAAAAGGAGTGAAGAAGGGTTTGTTGGTTGTTGAACTATGAATATATGATAGAGTAGAAATGGAAGTAGAACTCTTAAAGTCAAAATTTAAATGTATATTTGTCAACAAAAGTCAATTCAGAAAATAGATGGAAAGAGCTAGCGTACTTGGCTTGGCTGGCAATTAATCTGGTACTGTACAATAATTGACCAATAACGTTAGACAATACGAATAAACATGACTGATGTGCTGGAGTTACTTCTGACCTCAAAGTGTCGGAAGTAAGAATAATAACAACATTTAAAGTCTCGTTAGCAAGTGTCCTAAGAGCATTGTTTAAGGAACCCACAAAAAGAAAGTTTGTCTTAAAAATACAAGTCAAACATATATAAAAGTCATAATTACTCAATTTTCAAGGTAAAATCTACTAATTTTGGATGATTAAACAATGCTATAATCCTTTAACGTATACTAGACTCTAACGAGTACGATGTGCGGGTTTTGTAGGCTTTCATATATAAGTATCAAACTGATTGTATTATTAATTTTAGAGTTATATTCAAAGTTATAGAAACAATCAAACTAAGTATGATCGAGAGTCTCAACATACAAAATCTCAAAAAAGAAAATTAGAAACATCCTGATTGCATCAACAAAAATGCATATGGAATCAAACTCATAAACTAAATTATGTGAAAGTAATCAAACATGAAAATGAACACAATAAAAATGAATGTTGGTGCCTTAAAAAAAGGTATTTAGGATTGCATATCAATTTTAGAAGCAACAATATTTCTATAAATATGTCAGTGGTCTAATGGTAAGAGCTCTAAGGTGTTATCATGGGTACTCGGCTCAATTCCTTGGAAAACTTTTTTTTTTCAAAATGATTATTTAGACCCGCCAAAAAAGTCGGGATTAAGGTTGATTGGAGATTGTGTAACATTTAAATATATATATTAAGATTAAGATTAATATCAATCATATGTATATATATACATAAGGGTTGAGATTTGAATCTCTAAACCCCACTTATTCACCTCAAAAAGTGAATTCTAGCGTCCCCGTGAACATAGATCAGTTGGCAGGGACATGCATTATTATATGCAGGGGTTGAAGTTCGAACCCCAGACACCTCACTTATTCACCTTGAAAAAGGTGAATTTTAACCACTAGACTAATTAACAAAAAAAAAAGTGAATTCTAGCCGATGGACTATTTTATGAAAATAACAAGCTTTTCTTTAACATCTTTTATCAAAAGTTTATGTCAATTTTTAATTAGTTTAAGAAAAATTGAGCAAAAAAAATAAAATTACAAGCTACTTCGAGCAGCATTTAATATTACAATTTATTAAACTCATCTACTTCAAACATAATTATTGATCACTCTACCCAGCTTTTGCGAAGGATTTAAGAGACCACTAAATCAAATACTCTAGTTTTTTTTTTCAAATACTCTAGCTTTTTTTTGAAGGAGGTAGAGTATTTGCAAAGAAAAATACACCAGAAGACTTTAGATACAATAATGCTCAATCTTAAATATCAAGGGCATCACACCAATATAATAAGGAAAATGCTGCATGTCAAGAAAAAATGGCACACGAGAACTTCACGACATAAATGTGTAACTGCAGCATGACCCACTTTTATGTCTATCAATCCATGTTTTCTACAAATTCTAATATCTAACGGTTGAAGTCAATTCGTGAAATTCTCGGAACGTTTTTGTTCGGGAGAAATAGCAGTTCTCATATAATAATACAGTTTATGAGAAAGATAGATGTGAGTAGGATATTGGTGATATCCGCACTATCAACTATCTCTCTGATCAAATATCAATTATGTTCTCCATTTCTTTTGAGAAATGTATATACATTGTGATTTTATGTTTCGTCCATTTTTTGACTTGATAAAGAGGAGATTCTATTTTAGCGTAAACATTTTTCGAGAAAATATTTCAAAAATAATTATATTTACTTTCATTCATTTTAAAGGATACAAATCGATCGTAAGAAAATAATTGGCATTTAACTACCAAAAAGTTTAATCTTCATCTTCACAGCACATAAGCAGCTCATCTTTTCTTATTCACTAGTCTTCTATTTTTAATTTTCTTTCATGACGATTCACTAGTGTTATCTTATAAGTTACAATTGCACAATTATTTTTACACCCTTCATCTTTTCATCCAATCGTTACAAATTAAATACCCCTAGCTATAGGAGTGTATATATATAGACCTTATAAGCATGTTTTCGCCATAGCAATCCAAACTAATCATAGAAAATATAAACTTTATCTTCTAATAAAAAAAGAAAATGGCTTCCTCTCACAAAGTTTTTATTATTGTTGCTCTTGTGATCATTGCTTTGGTCCCATCAGCATATACGGTGGAGTCTAGACAACACTCTAACCCGTCCAACTTGATGAGCCTTGAAGCAAGATTGAAGGTGAGTGGCGAGCCTTCTAATTGTTGGCAGTCACTCTTCAAGCTCCAAGCATGTAGTGGTGAAGTTATAGCATTTTTTCTAAATGGTGAGACTTATTTAGGCAATGGTTGTTGTAAAGCAATTAGAGTGATTGGACATGATTGTTGGCCTAATATGGTTGCTTCACTTGGGTTCACCAATGAAGAATCTTATGCATTGGAAGGTTATTGTGATGAAGTTGAGGATGTTCATTCACCTCCACCACCCACACCACAAGTATCATTTGTTGTTGAGCATAAAGAGATTGTTCCATAAAGGATTATTGTTATGTAACATTGGTCCTTTATGATTTTCAATGAACACGTAATAAAATAGTTCCAATTTAGTTTCTTTTCTTTATTTTTTATGCATCCTTAATTTATCCTATTTTTAAGCTTTTGATTTTTCTAAACTCTGAATCAATGATGGGTTATGCATTTTCGCTTAACTTTGTGTTTCTACGCCAAGGATTGTTGCATTTTCCAGTAACTTTTCGTTTGCTCTGTATATTAAAAGTTGATGGTATTTGATATGGTTATTGATTTTATTTTATTTTTGGTACAAAAGTTTTTGATTTTTTATTGCAGGCAAGTATGTACTTCTTTTTGAAGCATATAGTGGTTTTTTTTTTGCCAATCATATAGCACCCTTTCAAATCCTACTTAATTGTAATAAATATAATTCTGTCAAAAAAAAAGTTGTAGCAAATATAATAAAGTAAAATTAATTTTTGAAATTTAGCTAGTGAAAATGAATACATCTTTAGAGAAAAAAATCGTGGGTAGGTTTACAGCAAAAGATTGCACCTGCATTCGGATGCATGACATGCAAGTCCTTGCTTGATGCCACTCTTCGGACATATCATTTGCCATCACAATCAGCTTGGCAATTTACCCCTTGTCTGTACCGGCATGCAAGAGAAAGACAGACTTGATGGGCATGCTAGAGAACGCTTTTTACCTTGTGTTGAACTTTCAATTTCCAAATAATTTCCCACTCGCCTCCTTAAACACACCACAGATGTTAACCACTGTGAATCTAAGAAAAAACAGCGCTACTAGGCATGTTCCGAATGCAAATTACCTAATGAGAAGGCAAATTTATCACTTGTTATTAGCACTCCTCTTATTTATTAGCACTCTTCAATTACCTCACATGGGATTGTGTTGTTTTTCGTATTTTAAAAATCAGAACTACTACCAAAGGAATTATCGAGTTGAGTCACGACCATGTCGCTTTCTTTAAGACGTTTCACCAGGATAGAACAGCCCAGATCACTGTTACGATTACACACTGCCCAATATATAATCGCTCGAGATATACACCTCAAAAAACGAGTGACTTGGGGATTAAGTCGGCTTAATCCTCAAGTAAACACGTTTTGTTTCTTAATTGGATATATCCGGATCGTAACAAATTTAATTAATTTAACATTTTCTTAATTGGATATACATCATTTTGACCCAAGCCCAAGCCAGACCCAACGGACGGCGTCGTGCGTGATACATATGTTTTTGTAAGCGCTCACCCGTTCGCAAAAGTGGGTAACCCAAGGGCATACCCTTGGAGGTCACTCTACCCTTATATAAACACTTGCTAGTTGGTGTGGCTCGCCGATGTGGGACATTTTTAAGTCACATACATACACTGGTTCTTACATTGTATTTTTTTTCTATCCAATTTTCTCACAGAAAATCAAATCCTAAGCCTATCAATTAGTCAAGTGTTATCGTCATATATTATATATAATTTCCACAACTCAATGGATACATTATGAATAACTGATTAATGTTAATTTGCACGAAATATATTGACAATATGATCTTTAACAAAATCAATACCAAGATGATTAACAGCGGATTTACAACATGATTTGCTGTTATTTTTACCTCGGGCTTTAAAAGCCAAGAGGATTGAGTTTCAGTGGCGACAAGTATTTGCAATTAGATGTCACTCATTCCCATATTTATAATCATATACCAGGCATTCTTTCTCGAGATACGATGATGGCGATTGCACTAAGATACTAGAATTTCAAAATTTGTCTGCTAAAAGACAGGTGACTGGGGAAGCTACTCTTTTTTGCTCAGTCAAGAACAGATCATTGAGCAGGGAAGTGAGGCTTCAAATAATGATGTGGTGGTGCGAACCAGATGCCTCCATAAATCATTAAACTTCGTCCAAGGGCGCGGGCTGGGAGCTAAGAAGTCTTTCAGCCTCATCATTTGCTTCTGCTTCCATTTTCCTTGTTGGGTCTCGTTATTTTACTAGAGATAATCTTATTTGTCGCATGTTCGACAATAAATGTGATATCTTTGCTTGAATTCGAACTTTGGTTAGCCACATTGTAATAATCTAACCCTCTTTGGACACAATCCATGTTTGTTACAAAATTGTTTTGTTGATCATATTGTTTGACTTGTAATAAAATAATAGAAATAATTTATTTGATCATATTCCAACGTTGATTAACAAACAACTAGACTGTTGACCAGTGCTATCGCACAGATCCTACCGAGAAGAAGTTAAATGAATAAGTCGCAACAATGTAAACATATATAGTTAATAGAAGTTTTAACAAAATTTAAAAATATGTTCCCTTCTACGACAACAATAGCGACAAAATGAAATGAAAGCATACATAAAAAAAAGGTTTGAACTTTAATCATCAAGATACAGTACGAAAGACTTCGTGATAAACAACATTTGAGGTCGTATCAGTATTCTCTCCATCTCCATCAACGATTAGTATTTTCAATCCTTGTTTTGAAGTGACTCTTGAGATTGCAACGTAGAATTGACCATGCGAGAACACAGGACTCGGCAAATAAATTCCAACACTTTTAAGTGATTGCCCTTGACTCTTGTTGATTGTCATGGCAAATGAAATAGATATTGGAAATTCTCTTCTTTGAAATTTGAAAGGAATTTTAACATCAGATGGTGAAAGAGATAACCTGGTTATGAAAACTTTTTCGCCAATGTTACTTTCAGATATAACATTTCCTTCGAGTACAAATTTCCCCATTCTGGTTATGATTAACCTCGTTCCATTGCAATTTTGGTGCGTTTGTTTTGTGGTTCCATTTTACAAACTCAACATCAACCCGATTTGCTCAATTGTTTTCACATCTACTAACTGAAAACTAAATTAATAATCAATTTGTGTTTTCGTCAGATGCAAGAAGTTGTATCGAGAAAATATCTACAGTTAATATCACTATTAGTGGTGTATGAGATTTGAAAGCTAAACTAAAACTTAAGACTATAGAGATGCATGATTTCTGCTTAAAAAAAAACTATTTTAATTCCCTCTATATCATAAATGTTGGTGCGCCTGGCATGCTCAAAAATGAGTTGTTATGAGATTTGAAAGGTAAACTAAAATTCAAGACTATAGAGATGCATGATTTCAACCATAAATCAAAACAGACTTTCAATTCCCTCTATGTCATAAATGTTGGTGTGTCTGGCATGCCTAAAAATGGGCTGCCAATAATGATATAAACACATAAAAGGCAAGTCAACTTGTATACATTTAAGGAAAACTAACCAATAATATCACTTAATTATCATTTGTCTGCTTTTAATAGCGTTTAATCATATCAAAACAGATATGATTAAAGAATTAAATGATATTATTGGCAATTTAATACGGCTGAGATGAAAGGAAAATGAGGTTATGAGATCTACGGCTGAGATGTAGGCAGTGGTCGACTGAGTTGATTAACATTAATTACGTGTTAGGGAGGGAAAATGAGGATGGATTAGGGCTAACATGCCAGCTTGGCAAGTGTAGCCAATAAAATCCAATATCCTCTCCAATATCACTAATTGTTTGATATTTTTTGTACCCTTCAAGCAGTGCAAGACTAAGAGAGTTTGTGCATCACTTTCCATTGTTAAGTCTAAACTGTTTTGACGTAAAAATGATGGCAGGAGAGGATAATGGGAATGCATTCGTTAATATACATGGAAGGTTATGAGATCTACGGCTGAGATGTAGGGGGTGGTTGACTCAAATCATGGAACATTAATACAAGAAAGGTTATTAGATCTACAGCTGAGATGAATGGAGTGGTTGACTGAGTTGATTAGCATTAATTACGTATTAGGGAGGAAAAAAGATGATGATCAGCACTGTTTTCAATTGTCATTATGACGTTTCTGTATGAGAGAGAAAGTGAGGAGTTTAAAAATAGAGTTTGAATCAACGGCTGTGATTAAATGTGTGGTTGGGAGATTAAATTGACAATAATTACATGCTTAGGAGGAAAAAATGCAAGGGATTATGGCAAGCATGCTAGCTCATCAAGTCTAACTTTTATAATAAAAGATATATTTTTTCCTTTTTACTGTAGTTTCTTAAATGTATTTATAATAAAACCATATACGACATTCCTTAAATTTTGCTAGATGAATAAATTACATAGAAAAATTACACTCACCTGCTCTACTTGTAGTTAAATAATTTGCATCGATCATAACATACTGATAAAGTGATACTAATGAGTAGTAATAGTTAATTACAATGACAATTTTTAAGAAGTTGGAGATATAGGCAAAACTGAAGAAAACGAAGTAGATCTCTCTGGAAAATTTCGACACAGAGGGCAAGTAGCATTTGTCTTGAGCCATCCATCTATACAATTAACATGAAAATAGTGATTACACTCAGGAATTGTCCTTAATACTTCATTTGGCTGATACTCACAAAGACATATAGAGCAAATGTTGTCACTGGGTCTAGGCAATCTTCCACTTTCACCAAGCTGGGTTTTAGGATATCTTTCGATTGTTGCCCCATCAAGGCCCATAACAAAAATTGGGGGGTGCGTCATAATAAAGGTTGAAAATTCAGTGCTTGTTTGGCGTTGTACTTGATTCCTTGTGTTCTTCTTTTTGCATAACATCCATGTAAGCACAATTAGACCTAGGAGTCCAGGTATTCCCAAACCTAGGCTTAAACCATACTTGACTTTCCTTGAAAGACCTGCATGCAGACCTCAAAAGAACAACGGGAAAAGAAAAAAAAAGTTATGTAAGTAATTAGGATCCTTACGACTTATAAGTGGAGATTCTAAGTCGGTTGTTTGATTTTCTTGTGTAAGAAAAAAAGTTGAGTTAATTAGAGAAAAAAATAATATCTTTTAATCAATGGTTTTTATTTTATTTTATTTTCTCATAAACATTTAAACAGGATAATTTTTTGTACAAAAAAATTTCATACATTTTTAAAAGTTTACAAAAAATTCCATCATAGTTGCAAAGGTAGACACAAACTACGCAAATAAACGATTGTGTTTCATGGTGTTGTTTTCTTTAATCTTCTGTTACTAGTTGTATTGTTCTCATTGGGGTGTTCAAAACCAAACCAACATAATAGAAAAATCGCATACGAACTAATTCAAATCGAAAACTGCAAAAGGGCATTTGATTCAGATGTATTCGGATCTTTTTTTTTTACTTAGTCGTATGGTTCAGTTTGGTTTGCGGTTTTTATCTTAGCAATCTAGTTAAACACAAACAAAAAATTGTCTCTCAAAATCAAACCAAAACAAAATGCACCGCGAATACCTCTGGTTCTCGCCGTATCTATTTTGATATATATATTTTTTCAAGGTCTATTTGGATATTTCTAATAAGTAAAAAAAGAAACAGTCTAAAAATAAGAATTTGCCAAAAGTTAAAAGAAAGCCAAGATATGATCTAAATTTGCAAGAAATGAGTGAAAATAAAACATCATTGACTATTTCACCTTGGGTGGGAAGATCATAACAAGCAAGACGAAGAGCATCATCCCCAACCAATCCACATCTTCCTCCACGTGCTTCACAATTTCCACAATCAGGATCATCCCACTGCAACGGTATGTTAGAATAATAATCAATCCAAAACAACCAATTCGTCTCTTTCACCGGTATCAAAGCTGACGAAATAAATTCACATAATGATGTCCACGGTGTAGCAAAAGGAGGATCAGACATCATAGCCACAATCGAATAATTCATGTTCTTGTCGTTGTTGATGCTACTAATAGAGCTTAAATTCAAACAATTTATAGGTGGTATTATATTTGTTACGGTTGAATTGGAAGGACAGTTTAGGAACGAAAAATTAACAAAAGTGTAATAGTCACTTAACCGAAACGGTGAATCTTTAAGGTTTAACATGAAGTTGTTTTGGTCAAACATGAAACGTTTTGGGAAGCACATGTTGGGATCGTTGACCCAAACTATTTGGTCAACAAAGGAGATGCGTTTCACAACAAAGCTTTCAGAATTTGGAAGAGTGAGTAAGGGTTCACTGAAGGTGGTGGAGGTGTTGGTGGTGCACGTGAGGTTGAAACCTGGGTAACTACAAAGATTGGTTTGATTTGATTGGTTTAATGAAAACGGGAACCGAATTGGAAGTCCGAAGGTTTCGCATGATGTTGTCCTTTCACATGTGAACTCTTGGCTTTTTGTTGTTCTTTGGGGTAATACTAATAGTGATGCGAGGATGAACAAGGAAATTAAATATGGCAAAGTTGCCATTTTAATTTAGAGGTTCACAAAGAATATGATGTTCTACTAGTAATTCTTATGGAATATGGATGGAGAATTGATATGGTTGCTACAGCCTAGGACTGTGGCGGTTTAGCCATGGTTGGGGAGAGGAAGGGAACTGTGTTTGTCTTTTTTTTTTTTTGAAATAAGAACTGTGTTTGTCTAGAAAGTCTAAACAACAAAACAAACACGTAACTCAAATTTTTTATTTGACTCATTATATGATTTTATTTTTTTATGAAACAATTTCATGTTTTTCTAACGAATTTCATTTTAGAAATGAATTCAATAGTCAAATATTGGAATGTTATTTTTTTAGAAAAATGTTTTCAATCAGGTTGTAATACGTACGTGGGATTTTATAACATTTTTTCCGTAACATTTCAAAAGAATTGTCAGAATCACTTTATTTTGAAGTTTCAGTAACACATCGAAAAATCAAATGACCAGATATCATAACTCGTTTGTTTTGTCCAAGTGGGCAAAGATAAGTTGGTAATGATATTGCAATATGTAGAGATCAGAATCTGAATAAAAAAATTCATGTGACAAAAACATCTTATATGTCATTTTCACTTTCGTTTTTTTTTTCTCATGATGATCTCTCTTATCACGATCGTTCTTTCCTTCGCAAATTCTGTAATCCTCGATTCATCACTTCGATCCGCACTCGATTTTCATTTTATTCAACTTCCCACCATCACATGCATAGCTTCATTGAAATAGCCGATGAATGGTGGGGGCGCAGATGTTCCATGGGTTTGGAGTTGGTCGTAGTTGTGAAGTGCGTCCGAATCATCTTCAGTTTGCCGATAATACTATGATTATTGGCGAAAAGAGTTGGCTAAATGTGCGATCTATGAGAGCGGCGTTGCTTATTTTTGAGGAAGTGTTAGGATTGAAGGTGAATTTCCATAAGAGTATGTTGACTGGTGTTAACGTTTCCGATTCGTGGTTGTCAGAAGTGGCGTCAGTAATAAATTGTAGAAGAGGGTCTATTCCTTTTGGTTATCTTGGTCTACCTATTGGAGGAGATGCTAGAAAATTGAGCTTTTGGAAACCTGTTGTCGATCGAATTGTGAACCGTCTGTCATCGTGGAGCCATAAGTTTCTTTCATTTGGTGGGTGTTTGGTTCTTCTGAAGTCTATTATGTCCTCTCTTCCGGTTTACTTTCTTTCCCTTTTCAAAGCCCCTGCATATATAATTTCCTCTATTGAATCTATTTTTAATAAAAAAAATTGGGGGGGGGG
>Ga0228710_1008139_pt1 | contig 15153 bp, 7 predicted proteins | sample MedpolnodulmetaG_FD_177995 | JGI IMG/M metagenome (GOLD analysis project Ga0228710, IMG submission 177995) | Root nodule microbial communities from Medicago polymorpha collected in Santa Monica, California, United States - pink nodules | ecosystem: Host-associated > Plants > Roots > Nodule...
AAAAATTTTGCTTTTTTTTTTTTTTTTAAATATTTTGCAAATGTTAGTATTATCTCCCTTTAACCCTTAGCTCAAACCAATTGAGCTACTCAACCCACCCACCCCGCCCCCCCTATTTAGCCATTGATGTGGGGAATTAAGTTTGTAGCAAATGATAATAGGTGTTGATTGGATATTGTTGATGGGTAGTAAAGGGAACGATTCAAGGTTTAACCAAGTGCCAAGGTATACAGGTAGAGTTTGTTTTGAAAGGATGACAATAAAGTAGTTAACTATACAGTATGGAATCAGGTTATAAAAATTTGGAAAACAGCAGCATGGATGCATACAGTTATAAACCTCGTGATGAATGCAACTTACTCAACCCTCTGAAAATTCATTTCTTAGGCATGTCTGTTTCATTGGCTGAGCTGCTGATTTGTAATAGGATTAAGCAACTTGCTTCTACTGGCTCCAAGGCACAAGACATTTCGAAAGGGGTTCACTTTACTCAAACATATATGCTATAGCGTTTGGGAAAGTGAATTATGTAACTATTGCATTTTCTTTTAGTTACCTATGGTGTATGCATCAGATTATGTGCGATTTACAAAAGTAATCAATGCAACATACTTAACCCTCTGGAAATTCATTTCTTAGGTATATCTTTTGTCTGGGTCTGTGGGTTGATCTGAACTTGTTGTGATCACCTATGGTAATTGTTAAAGCAGGAACAGTCATGAAAAAATGTAAAAAGAACTAGAGTAGCAAGACTTGCTTGCTGTGAGACATGAATGACTTATCTAGCCTGTCTCCTTTTTTTTACACCTGTGATTGAACTTTCATGGTTGATTTTTCTCTCTCCATTGCATACAAAAATATATTGATTTCTTGCTACTTAGAGATGGTGTAACATTTTTCTCCAAATTAGAATTATGTGTATTTCAGTAATTTTTTTATGTCACGTGATAATCTACTCATGCTTGCTGTTCCAGAGTCCAGGACCTGATGCGCGAATTGTATATATAGATGGGGCTTTTGATCTCTTTCATGCTGGACATGTAGAGGTATTGCTTGCATACTTTATAATATAATTGCTTAATAATTCATGGCATCTCCTATAGTATTTTGGTTCTATTCAATCATTACCTAAAACTTAAAAGTATTATATTTTGGTTCGAAGTTCCCTAATTAACATGATGACAGTAAGCTGTTTTGATGCAAAGTAAGCTAATCAAAACATGCACCTCGTTTCTTAAATGCTAGGTCTGTAGTGAGAGCAGAATATAAGCTAACCAATCACGTTCTTATTCAATAGTCTGTTGCCATTTGCCAGATTGTTAACTCTGGCAATAGAAAATAAAATGTTTTGGTTATCAGATGAGTTTGTAAGGAGGGTAAGCCAAGGTGGAACTGTAGGTTGCTACAACATCGCATGTTTTAGTTGCCTAATCTGAACATCTTATCCTCTCTAGACCGTACATTGCTGGGAGCCTCAATTAATGGGCTGTCCTTTGATAGATGGGGTTCTTGGTAATGCCTTCAGGGTTACTCGAGCATCCCTGAAATTGTAATTCTGATCATTTTAATTCAAACACGGGCATTCTCTACCAAAGTTGCTTAAAGTGGTTATTTCAGGAAGGAATGGAAGAATGGTGTCATGTGGTAAATTGGAAGGACACAAATAGGAAGGAGTTCATGGTTGAAGGCAGTATTGTCAATCACGAATTGTGGAAAATATTAGTTTGTTCAAATTCCGTTATATTACAATGCTATAACGCTACCAACACTTTGTATAAAATAGTGTATCACTCGCAGAACAATAACGATTTGTTCAGATTTTGCCATTTATAACACTATAGCCACTATTGGAGAGGAATGGAAATGAACCAGATAGCAACACCTCTAGAGTCTTATATTAAGAGTGCCTGCCTGACCATATCCAAATAAGACCCAATTATTTATTGTTGGTGATAACCTATAGGTCTTTGACTTAGAGCCCTTTAGTTCCAAATTATTCTATGAAGAAAAAAAAAAACCTTTTCTTTTAAAAGAAACTCTTCGAAAGCCTTTTATTTTTCCTTATTATACTAGATTGTCATATTTATTTTTGCCTCTATGCTTCTGCTACCATCAGATTTGTTTAAATGGATGTGTATCTGGATGTTGTACCTTTTATTAACTGTTCTTCATTTTATATAGATCTTGAGGCTTGCCAGGGATCGTGGAGATTTTCTTCTTGTTGGAATACACACGGACCAGACAGTCAGGTTGCAAACGTTTACATCTATGCCTTTTCCTAACTATTATTTTGAAATATAATATATTGTACTTGGTATCGTTGTTATCAAAAGTGAATGGAAGCAAGTAAAAAATCTGCAATGGAATTATTGTTGGACAGTGTTGTACTGGCTATGTGAACACACACACACACACACACACTGCATGCATCAATATTAAAGTAACATAATTGACCATTTTTTACCATATCAAACTTCTTAGAATCAACACAAACTCTAATGTAAAATAAGAAACACAGAAAAAGATAACTTGTATCGTAATTATGGAAGCATGAGATATATCACTTTAATCCTATAAGAATAGCAATTCACAGTTGTTGAACGTGCTTAAGATAGCATCTGATTAGTTAGCAAGCTTCTGTTGAAATACACAACTCCAGAGTGATAGACAAGAAACTTAGAATCAACACAAACTTTATTTACCATAATATGAGCATCTATCTATAATTGTTAATGTTTATATAGTGCACAAGGTGACAATGTTCTATTTTTTTTTTGTTGGCTTTGCAGTGCAACTAGGGGATTGCATCGTCCCATCATGAGTCTTCATGAAAGAAGTCTAAGTGTGTTAGCATGTCGCTATGTGGATGAGGTTATAATTGGTGCACCATGGGAAGTGTCCAAGGATATGGTCAGTCTAATTTTTTCTTGTTTATTTTTTATGTTATTTGTATATGATGATTCTTTTCAATTGTTGTAAACATTTTTGAGCTTTTATTAATATTATTTGTTATGATATGTAATGGAAATATTACTAATTAAAGCAAAGGTTATTTTGAAATTCTAAATCTTAAAACTACATAAGAATTATCACATGAAACCACTCTTTTAAGTTGTTCCGGTTTTAGAATGCTTAAATTAGATTATTTTTTAAGTGATCAATGCAGCAATGTACCTGACCCCAAATAGTTGGATAGATTGTTGCTGTTGTTAAGAAATGTAGCGAAACCTGGTTTTTCTTAAGTGCCAATAAGATTTTGTGACAATTTGCTGGTTGATTCAATCGGAACATGTTCCTCTCAAACAAACTGCTTTGAATTCTGCTATTATTGAATTATTGAGTCGTGGATTGTTCTGATGTGACTCATAGTTTAAATTATTTGAATGCAGATCACGACATTTAACATCTCATTAGTTGTTCATGGAACAACTGCAGAGAATACTGATTTTCAGAAGGTAAATTTGATGTATTTATGATTAGTTCTTTTCATGCTAGAGGATGTTAATTTTGTTCTACATTTAGAGATTTTCTTCCTTATTAGTTGTTATTGACATTAATTTTCATACAGGAACAATCAAATCCATATGCCGTTCCCATTAGCCTGGGCATCTTCCAAATTTTAGATAGTCCTTTAGATATAACAACTACTACAATAATTAGGAGGATTGTATCAAATCACGAGGCATACCAGGTACATTCAGACCTTTTCATTTTTGTTTGGTTAGTTCATACCGTTGGATTCTCAAGCTTATCCCTATCTCTGTCACTTTTAGAATGTTAACATAATTTTTATCATAATCATTTTGAATTTAGAAATGTTTTTCAAACACAGACATCATGGTCGATACAGTTTTGGCTTTTTTAATCATGTTTTCTCTGTCCCCGGGACCCAAAACACTAAATAGACATGTATTTCATACAGCACTGGCTATACAGTGTCGAGATTCTGTGTTCAAAATATCATTGATCTTGTGAATTAACTAGTTATTCTAATGTTATTCTAATTCTAATTAAAATAAGATTCTTGTGAACCAAGCCAAGACAGATTTCCACTCAAAACTCTATATACCGTTTTTTTGTTAAGACTGTTTCTTTTTTTTTAATTTAAATTTTTCATAAGTACCTTGTGTGAGATTTGTCATCAAGATGCTGGAGTGGTGCTTATTGAGGCGGTAGTGAGATAAGTGATCGAGTAGGATTGAAAGGAGTGATGGAAGACTGAAGCAGTGATCTATGTAGCAGAAATCATAAAGAAGATTTTAATTTAAATGGTTTTAGTGAAAAATTAGGTTAGAGCTCAATAACATCAATATATATGTGCTAAATCCATCTAGTGGGATAAGGTTTGACTCTTCTTCATTTTGAGATGATGTCTGCTCCGCTAAATTGTGCTAATACAGTTTAGTTAACTACGGTTAGCCAACTTGCTTCAACTTGATAATGAGGCAGTTGGCTAATTTGCTTGGAGATGATGGTGGAGCAGTCGATTAAGAGGTTGTTGTGATTGGAGTTGGAATCTATTAATAGTCTTTTTTCCACTTTCTGTATAAATATTACTATGATATTATATGCTGTGTGATTGTGGTAAGAATGTATAGGCTGGAAACTAAACAAGAAGGTTTCTTTCTATGCTAATATATATTATTTTTGGATTTGGCTCATCCGAAGTGAGTAGTTAGAAAAGTCAGAAAATCAATGGTTAATATTTCATCACATTCATAATTAGTTATGCATGTAGATATAATTTAAATTATTGATTTCTTCATCAATGGTTGATACTTCAGAGGAGCTGGATCAATTATTTTTTAGGAGAATGTTAACCAGTGCCCCTGGGGCATTGGTTAAGCAGCCAAAATAAGTAAGATTTTATTAAAAAGTGGTGTAATAATTAGTTGGTCAAAAGTAACAGTTTATATTTTCAAGACAATTTTTCATGTAAAATTGTAAAATGCTTGTTCCCGTGTGTTGCTGGTTTCATGTAAAATGCTTCTTTCACATAGATTTTTATTTGTGTGAAATGCTAGTAAGTGTTGTAGTTAGTATATCACTTTCACCTATGAAGTCTTCATATTAAATGGAAGGTGGTGTGATAGTATATCACTTTCACAACTACCAAGACCAAGAGTTTTCCCTAGTGGAGTGTGGTTTTCTTCTTTATTGGGAATGTTATGCCCTCACTTTCCTTGGCACACATTATGTTTTCCTTTTCAACCATTGTACTTTTTTCCTTGAGAGATTTGGTATATGGTCTTATAAAATCTTTTCTGTTTTAATTCCTAATTACAAAGCCTACTATTTTGTTTTTATTTTACTTTTTGTTTTAAAAGTGAGATTAATATATATGCACTCTTAACATCCAATCACAACTCTTCAATTTGCGACGTCACGTTTGACATTTTTTAAATAAAAGCAGTTGTTGTGTTGGCGAGCTGTGATTGGTTGTCGTTGTAAAAAAAAATTTCACTGATTGTGCATGGCCCATTTTCTCTTTAAAGAATTATATTTAAAAATTAGAAAATGAATATTGAAATTGTTTTCTCCAACCAAAAAGACCTTTTTGCAAGATCTTAGGCTCATTACTCCCCATTAGGTTGCACCTCCTTTGCACCATGTGCATGAAGCTTGGAAATACATGTCTAGAATTTCTCATTTTCATCATGAACTCGTGTGTGTCTGCAAATTTGTCTCTTTGTTATTGTCTCACACTTTGTTTCTTACTTTTTACTCTTTGTTTGCATGCAGAAACGCAATGAGAAGAAGGGTGAAAGTGAGAAAAAATACTATGAGAGCAAGACTCACGTGTCTGGAGACTGATTCATGTCTGTCATTTGGAGACATAAACATTGGGGGGTCACCACCAGGATTTCACACACTCCTTATTTATCTATCTTATCTATGTCTTTTTAGTTGTTTTTATATTTTGTTTGTGGAGAAGATGACAGTTTTGTTCAGCCATGAGCACGAGTTAGGCCTCGTGGTTCGCGCCTCTGATTTATAATTTATTAAACTGATTTTAACCTTATGAATATGTAAGTTTTTATCAGATAAAAATTGTGGTTAGCTATTATCAATTAGTTTGAGTGATTGATCATACTAGTGAACAAAAATGATCAGCTTATGCTTCAAGTCAAACAAGATTGTCACTATCCATATTAGTATTATTGTTATTTTTACTATTTTTTTAGTATATCATATCATGCTACAGAGTATTATTGCTTTTTCGAAAGGATACATTCATCGGTCTGATTAAGTGTTATTGTTTGATAACAAATTTTACAAGGATGCACATTGTACATTTGAAAATTGTGTGATTACTCTAATGACAACTCAAAGTATTTATTAGAAGTAGAAGTTTATCTTTGTCCTACTGAGTGAGACGGTGATTTGAATGGTAGCTAATAAAGCGTTCATTTTTCTTTATTAAATCAACAATTCAACATCTATTAGGTCACTGTTTTAGTCAAGAAAACATTGATAGCAATGAGCTTCAGACATTGATTGTTGATATTTCGAGTGATTAAAAGTTGAGATCGTTTTCATTTCTCAAAGAAAGCTCAATTTATGAGATACAAGTGAGACTCACTTTTTATAATATTTAAAAAAAAGTAGGTCCCATCAATATTCTACTTGTGTCTATATCTAAAAAAATGAGATCTTCATTACTTTGAAAAATTGAGAAGATCTTGACCCGATTTTAAAGTGTTTGTCTAGCAGAAATCATTTGTCAAAGTGATTCAGTGTTGAATGTAGACCATTTATTGAAGTTGTTAACAAAAGAATCAGCCAATGTTTATTGAAGTTGTTAAATTGCGACCTTTGAGGTTATATAAAATTTGTAACTATTACTCACGAGCATTAAAACTGTTACCTTGTCCAAGGGAAAAAAGACATTAAAACTGTTACAAATCGTTATTTATTTGTACTGTCAAACAGTGTCTAATAACTAATTATGAGAGATCTCCATTCTGGTGGTCTTGAAGACATGTCAGTTAATAATTATCACCTTCACATAATTTAAAAGAAACAATTCTTAAAAAAGAAACAACATTATTCTTTTGCCACAAATCAACTGCTTTGGCTATAAGTGGAAAAAAAAACCTGTACAAAACTCAAAAAGGATCCTTCAATATTTAAAAAACAGATAGACGCTTGAAAAAAGCAGAGCATAATTCAGTCAATCTAAATGGGTGTAAGATTGTTAGAACATGACAAGAGTACAAGACTCTTGCACACCCAGTTACCGAACAATCAAAAAAACCAATAGACTTGCAGGCTTATGCACCTTTTGTGTGGAACCATATTAGTTCTGATGCCACCATGATTACAACTACACAGAAATTTCAGCAAACAATAATTCCCACCAAAATTAACAGAATACCAAACATTGACACAAAAATCATCAACTAGGGCTTCTTGTCACCATAATATATCATTTACAAAGCAACAACTACAAGGGTGAAACCCACGTTTTTAACAGCAAATACTATTTTTTTGACAAGTAGCACACCAGATGGAGATTCATAGCATGAAATCATCTGACCCGTAATGTTGCAGGAGCACCACCCGGTGAACAATTTGGATTTGGAGACCGGCAAGTTGCACCTGGACCAACGTTGTTTGAAAACTTGTGACGCATTCGGTAGTCAGAGATTTTATTCATAGCAAAAGGACCGCTACTCCCACTATTTGATCCTGATAATGAGACTTCGTCTGCACCAACACTAGAACTTTGTAAGGGTTCTAATGTCTCGACTACATCACTCATTAACGGCCTTGCTTTGGGATTTTGACTCAGACAGTAGTAAGCCAGACTACATGCTTTCTGTGCTGCCCTCACTGAATATTGATTTTCCAATCTTGGATCGATTATTTGTAGGAGCTTTCGCTTATCATTGAGCTTTGGACGTGCCCAATCTACCAAGCTTTGTTCCTTACCCGGTCTGGTCTTGTCAACGGACTTCCTTCCTGTTAAAAGCTCCAAAAGAACAACCCCGAAGCTATATACATCACTCCTAGCTGTTAGGTGACCTGACCAATTTCACATATGCCAGATTTAGATGTGCATCCATTCGTACTAAAACATATGCACACTATGCGCAAGAGAGCACATTCACCATGAAAGCCATAATAAGTATTTTATTTGACATGCTTAGTGGGTACACGTAAACAAAACATATCCAGCTTGAACTGTAAACTATGTGACAGTACAATGTAAAAATTCTTCATCACAAAACATACACTAGGAAAGACCACGGAACAGGAAATTGATTTGAAAATTTAATTTGAGGAAATTATATTTTATTTTAAGAATTCTTTTAGTCGTGTTAACAAAACAAATTGCAAGATTAAAGGACTGGAAACAAAAAATGAGATTGACCTGTAAAGAGATAGAAACATTTGATACTAGAAATTTAATCAATCCTATTATGGTCTATGTACTGTCAGTCAGTGACGTAATATAGGAATTACTTCATAATTATTAATATGCATTAGCCTCCATCTCAAATCACAGCACACAATGAATAAGACCAACTTCATGGTATCCATGCTTTCAGACAATTTTTTTCATTTATTTACAAATTGAGCATGTTTGGAACACTGAGATCGTACCAGTCATTACATATTCTGGGGCAGCATAACCGTATGTACCCATGACTCGGGTGGATACATGGGTTTCATCGCCTTGAGGCCCTGCTTTAGCCAACCCAAAATCAGAAAGCTTGGCTGTATAGTCCTGTAGAGCCAAAAGCAACACAAAGTAAGTAAAGGAAATATAAAAAAAATACTTCATTTCACAGCCTTAAACTTCAATATACCAGAAACTTACAGAGTCCAACAATATATTAGACGTCTTGAAGTCACGATAGATTACTGGCCTTTCAGCATTATGGAGAAAAGCAAGTCCTTTTGCAGCACCAAGTGCAATCATCATTCTTGTAGCCCATGTTAAAGGAACAGTTGCCTCTGGAAACCTCAGGAAAGTTCATATCAATGAGTTGAAATTTGAAAAAACACAGCAAGATACTAGAAAAACTTTTTAGTTTCATAACTAGTACAATATCAATAATACCACAAATTTCAACACTTGAATTAGAAACGTTGTGCATAATCAAGTAATAGCATGTTTAACCCACATACAACAAATGCAACCTAAAGTCCACTTACAGAGAAATTCTTACTTATTTTGTCTCATGAAACAATCCCTTCAAATTTACCATGAACAACTAAAACACTCATGAAAACAACATTTACAATGCATTTCAATTCAATTGGTCATTAATTAATACATTACTCTCCCCGGAAGTCAAACATCTAAGAATCAGTGTTGTCAATTGCAAATTGCAAAAAATAGTTGTTTGTTCAAATTCCGCTAGAGCGCAGTGCTAATATAGCACTAATTTGACAATAGTTGTTTCTTAAAGTTCCGCTACATTATACAGCTATTCGACAACACTGCTACAAACTCCTCATCACTCAGATCCAAATCCATTCAATTCAATTCCTAACAAATTCTCAAAAATCATTAAACAAAACAAAAGAAAACCAAGCATACTTCGGAATAGATGATTCTCCAAACTCCCTCGAAACATAAACTCATAAACAAGCAGCCTATGATCATCTTCACAGCAATAACCAATCAACTTCACAAGATTCGGATGCCTTAACTGCCCAAGAAAATTCACCTCCGTCTACACCAAACAAAACAAAAATCAACAAAATTCACAACAAAAATAAATTCCAAAATCACAAAAACATTCACAAAAACTTACAAGCCACTCTCTATGTCCTTGAAGTCCTTCTTTATTCAAAACCTTAACCGCAACCGGAAGCGATTTAAGTCCAACTCTAACATTCTCATCAATGTAGCCTTTATAAACAGTACCAAACCCTCCTTCACCAAGAATATAATCAGCACGAAAGCTTTTCGTTATAGTTTCAAGCTCATAGAGCGTGAAAGCTATAACATGAGTGTATAAAAGCGTGTTGTTATTGTTCGCGTTGTTCCACCGCGGCGTTGAACAAGTCTCGCTTAGATCTGATGCAGAATCGGTTAGATGATGACGTAGACTGCTGTTTTTCCTCTCACCGGTGCCGGAAAGGGAGGTTTGGTTTCTAGCTCCGGCAGGTGGATGCTGAACTGTGTAACAGAAAACAATGTGAGTTAGTTAGAGTTAGTTACAGCGAACAAATTCGAGTGAATTTGAATTGAATTTGAGTTTGAATTTGAATTTGATGAAGGAGTAGATAGATCTGAGACCTTGAGCATTGGAAACGACGGCGGATTCTTCTCTAGTACCGCAGTTGCCCATTCATTCAAGAGGAGGATGAGGATGAAACGACGTCGGAGGAGGAGTGGTTGAAGTGGAGGGGATGATGTTGTTGGTATGCACGAGGATCACAGATTTTCATTCTTTCTTTACTCACTTCTTTGCCTTTTTCTTCTTTCTTTTCCGGTAATTCTTTTCAGCTCACTCACTTCACTTTAATAAGTATTTAACTCCTTGCTCTCAGTTGGTTTGGACAATAAATAATATATGATTTGAGATTTGAACTTCGGTCACTACCAAAAATTTGACCGTGTAGTTATTCCTGTGAGTATACTATATGCAAGGTTTATCTCACACACCACAAAAAAAAACGTGAGTTTAGTTCAATTCGTAGATATAATGCATAATATATGGAAAGTATGAGGTTTATCTAAGACGACAAAAAAAAAAAATTAACAGTGTAGTTTCATCCATCAATAATCTAGTCGAAAATGCAGAGACCAAAGTTGCAATTAGTTCACATATTTATTATTAATTTTTATAACTGTTTTCCCTTCATTATTCGTAGTATACACCAGAGAAATGATATTGCACGATCATTTTGAGAAACTTTTGAACAAATTTCTTTAGCGTTTTTTTAGGGCTTTTTTTTTGCACTTTTTTATTGTGTTTTTACTCTTTTCTTCTTCTTCTCTAGTGTTTTTGATAAGTAAAAAGGGAGAAGAAGAAGAAGAATGTTATCATAAAAGTTATCACAATATAGTTATATAAATATCGTTACTTTATAGACTTACTTTTGAGCTCATGAAAAATAATTTATACAAATAAATGAGTTTTTGTTAACTCATATTTGTTCAATAACAAAAATTGTATCTTTATACGCTGTTTTTCGATAAACTACATTGACAAATTATGAATAATACAAAATAGCTTATCGTTTTGCATAAGCTCGAAAATATGTTATTAGAAAATGACCTTAATAAAAAGTCATTAAGATGTAATTCATATGTCTCTGTGAACGTATCTCAATTGGTAGAAATATTATATTATATATACACGATCGAACTTTAAACCTCATATTTACCATTTATTCAACTTAAAAGTGAAACTATTCATTTTTTATATGGAAAAGTGAAATTATTCATTTGCACTAACGGTCTAACATTGTAAATTTTTCACTATCAATAAACTATAATCGTTGGATAATGATGTTTATTTAATTTTAATCAAATCTAACTCAAAAGCCATAGAAAGAGTGGCATGTGATTAGCTATCAGTGTACAAATTTAGTAGATCAGAATTAATTTTATATATTCATGGTTTTGCTAACATGTGTTATAAGAACGTTTGCTGAGTTCAAACAAAAAAGCACTTTTTATGGGAAAAACAATTTTCAAAGAATTTTTTTGAAAAAATGTGTTGAAAAACCTGAAGCAAAAAATAGTAGTTTCTAGCTTGTCGTGCTTTTATTTGAGTTTCATCACAAAAAAATATAAGTCGAGTCAACAAAAATTGATGTATTTGATCTGAAGACATTAGCTTTTGTTAACTCAATTGTCTCTTATGTTTAAGACTGGATGCAGTATTAAAAATTGTAATACAATTAATGTGTATATTTTTTGTGTAATTATAATTAAATCATCTTTTATGTATAAATGTATGTAATTTACTTTTCCTATTTTAAAACTAATCAATAATATTAATTTGAAAGATAACATATATTTTTTGTACTAAAAATATTTATAATTAGAGACGGAAGTAGTGGTTAACAATTTGATCGAGAGTAAAAATCATAAGTGATTTAAATTTCGATAAAGAAGATATTCATATTTAATGTTCGATATGTGTAAAAAGGATATGTGTAAAAAGGAGAAAGAAAAGCTAAAAAAAGAATAAATAGTTTTTTAATAAAGTCTACGTGTTGCACGTGACTTCCACCATTATTTTGCAACTTAACTGAATACTTCATTATTAAAAAAAAAATGCAATATTTAAAAAAAAAGTGTTAAACGATAATTTTGTCCATCGTAGTTGTATCCTTGTAAATTAGTTTTACCTTTTGACGGTATACATTAGGACGTTTTTAAACTATGCCTTTTTTTATGAATGGAAGCAAAGGTTAATTCATTTCACATGTGATCAACTTATTATTAAGGACCAGAGGTACACAGGTACATTAAAGATATCGTGGGAACTAATATAAGACAAGGATGCTTTAGTTAGATGACGAGAAATCTAACTTATTGACTTGCTCCTAAATAATACAACTTTAAAATCAGAATATGTATGTAAAATGGACATCGAGTAATTATTTCCCCAGTTCCACTGGTTCTTTAATAGTAATAAATAGATTTGTAAATGTTAGAGAGCTTTAAAGTATTATTTGTCTTAAAAAATTGATAGCCTCCACCACTGTCCACTGACATTTGAAAAGGTCATACTCATAGTGTATGCAAATTTTAGTGACTGAGATACCAATATAGCTTCTGCCTCAAGTACTATAACTTTGCAAGGAGACCAAACTATTGGAGCATGTAAGAATTGACCAGCATCATCTCTAAAACAAAGACCTACTGCCATAATGGATGATGCTAGCGTAGCAAGTCTGTAATAAACTATGATTGTCTATTTTTTTTTCCTTCACAATTCCTAGTTGTATTTTGGACCGACATAAGTTCTAATATTTTTTTGAAAGAAAAAAATTATTGAACAAGTTTAATTAGGTTAACCATACCAATAGAGGTTAAGTTTAGCAAAAAGAGGTTCGACTTCTACAACGTGATGAACCAATGTTTGAATCTCGATTAAAAGAAGTGTCATATTTAATGGTCAAAGCGTCTCAAATAAGAATACTTTAAGTAGAGAAGGTATGTGAGAAATTAAAATCAAACATAATTATGACATGCTCGGTTTGATTATGTATGTTGCAAACACGTATCAATAGATACTAGCTATGAAAAAAGAGAAACTATAATAAATAACTTTCACTAACTAACTCGACGCAGAACCGAGGACAGTCTTAGATTAACTAACTCATGTTAGACCAAATTAACAATACAAAGTTTTTTGGCTTATTTATATGCTTAGTCCATGTAAATAGGTGTCACTTGAGTTTTCGTCCCTGAATTTGCTAATCCTCTCAATTTTGCCATGCAAATATTAATCACTTGACTTTTGGTCCTTGAACCCAATTAATTGCTGACATGTCACGTTTTTGCTTACGTGACAAGGCTGAATAGGACAATTACCTGATGACTCGAAAAAAGATGATTGTGATGACGAAAATATTCCTCACTTGACCAAACAAATGCGAATTGACCATAATACCTTTTTCTTGATCATCCTTCCACTCTTCTTCCTCTTCATATTAATTTCATCAACATTCATAACATAACACATAAAGAATTCCAGAAAAACTTAAAAAAAAATCACATCAAGAACAACACATTTCTGCTTCAACAATATCATTCATCCCCAAAGTGGACTCCCCTCAATCTATGGGGGGACTTCAGACCTATATCTCTCTTGGGATCCCTCTATAAATTGATTTCTAAGGTGTTGGTAGGGAGATTGGCCAAAGTGATGGATCAGTTAATCTAGGCGAACCAATCAGCCTTCATTAAAGGGAGGCATCTGGTGGATGGGGTGGTGGCAGTTAATGAGATCATTGATTTAGCTAGAAAATCAAGGAGAGAGTGCCTAATTTTCAAAGTTGATTTTGAGAAGGCCTGTGACTCGGTGGTTTCAATTTCTCCTTTTTCAAAAGATGTTGGGGTATGTTGAAAGGGGAAGTTGGGGTCATGTTTGATCATTTTTTTTGCTTCAGCTAAGCTCCCTAAGTGTTTCTCCTCTTATTTTCTCACTCTCATCCCCAAAGTGGACTCCCCTCAATCTATGGGGGGGACTTTAGACCTATATCTCTCTTGGGATCCCTCTATAAATTGATTGCTAAGGTGTTGGTAGGGAGATTGGCCAAAGTGATGGATCAGATAATCTCAGCGAACCAATCAACCTTCATTAAAGGGAGGCAGCTGGTGGATGGGGTGGTGGCAGTTAATGAGATCATTGATTTAACTAGAAAATCTAGGAGAGAGTGCATGATTTTCAAAGTTGATTTTAATAAGGCCCATGACTCGGTCAACTGGAGTTTTCTGCATTATATGATGAGGAGACTAGGTTTTGGGGCTAGATGGCGTAGCTGGATTAAAGCTTGTGTGTTTTTATGGTAATCTCTTTGTCCTGGTTAATGGTAGTCCAACAGAGGAGGTCAATATTCATAGAGGGTTGAAGCAGGGGGACCCGTTAGCTCCTTTCTTGTTTCTCTTGGTTGTCGAGGGTCTGAGTAGCGCTAGTAGGAGTGTCGAGGATAGAAATCTATATTCTGGCTTTAAGATAGGGAACTTTGGCCTCTCGGTTTCTCCTCTCCAGTATGCTGATGAAACTCTTTTCTTGGGGGAACCAACTGTGGAAAATTTGTGGTCCCTGAAAACTATCATGAGGTGCTTTGAGCTTTCGTTGGGGTTAAAGATAAACCTTTCCAAGAGCAATGTTTTTGGGGTCAATGTTAGTAGTGAGTTTTTGGGTGTGGCGGTGCGGTTTCTCCATTGTACTGTGGGACTGTTGCCTTTTAAATATCTTGGTCTTTTTGTGGGGGCGAATCTGAGACATGAGCGTACCTGGCTACCCCTCATTGATACTTTATCTAGGAGACTGGACTCATGGGACAATGTATTTGTAAGTTCGGGTGGTCGGGTTACTCTTCTCAATTCGGTGTTAAGTGCAATTTCGATGTTCTTCCTAAGTTTTATGAAGATACCTACAAAGGTGTGGAGAAAGGTGGTTTCTCTCCAAAGGACGTTTTTGTGTGTGTGTGTGTGTGGGGGGG